>Ga0183101_1000034_pt3 | contig 132976 bp, 122 predicted proteins | sample Biomet3_FD_127790 | JGI IMG/M metagenome (GOLD analysis project Ga0183101, IMG submission 127790) | Microbial communities from bioreactor (seeded with sewage sludge) at LBNL, California, USA - Biofuel metagenome 3 | ecosystem: Engineered > Bioreactor > Anaerobic > Unclassified ... | reverse complement strand
ATTGGTTCCCGCAGTCCCTGCGGTACCTTGTCTCAGTCATGATGTCCTACAGCACCATGACATTTTTTTCTTCTAAGATACGGATCCCTTCCTGCTTCAGGTTGACAGCACTGTTCCTGTCACGGTCATGTACTGTGCCGCATACAGGACAGGTCCATTTCCTTACTTTCAGGTCCTTTGTCTCTGGGTTCTTAATGAATAAATATTTCATATATGCCGCAGTACTCACATTATTGGAGCAAATCAGCAATTTCGGCTTCTTGTTTCTGTTTCCAATTTTATGAAAAAGATTAAAATAAATATAGTATATTATTGATTTGGACAGGGGGATTTCACCATGGCATCAAACAATAAAATGTTGATCCTGGTTGTTGACGATAAAGAAATAAATCGTTTACTGCTGAAAGCGATGCTTTCGGATTCTTATAATGTATGCGAAGCATCCAATGGGAAAGAAGCTCTGGAACAACTGGAAAAATACGGTACCTCAATCAAGGCAATTCTGCTGGATCTGATTATGCCGGTCATGGATGGACATACGTTCCTAGAAGAAGTGAAGAAGACTCCGCATGCGGATGTGCCTGTCATTGTATTGACGGGTGCCAACGATCCGGAAGTTGAAGAGAGTGCTTTGAAGGATGGTGCGAGTGACTTCATCACGAAACCGTATCAGCCGACTGTCCTGAAGCGCCGTCTGCAGAATGCTATTGATCACAGTTCCCTGGCAACCCTGCATTTGATCAAGCATATGGCAGAACATGACGCTTTGACGGATCTGTACAACCGCAGTTTCTTCTTTGAAGAAACACATAAGATGCTGGCGACCAATCCAGACATGAAGTTCACTTTCATCCGTTTTGATATTGAACATTTCCGCAACCTGAATTCCTATTGGGGAGATGAAGGCGGAAACCAGTTCTTGAAATATCTTGCGGCAGGCTTCCGGCAGATTGAAGAGCAGTATTCACACATTACTTATGGACGCATCACAGCAGATGTCTTCTGTCTGTGCATTCCATCCGCTGAATATAATGAAGACAAGATCCTGAACAATATTCTGATTGAAATCAACAACTATGACAGCAAGACCTTTATCAAACCGGTCTTAGGTGTTTATGAGATCCAGGATAATCTGGCACCAGTCGAAAAGATCTATACCCGTGCATCTGCCGCCGCACAGAGGTGCAAACAGATCCATACACAGTACGTCTGTTACTTTGATGAGAAGATGAGTGTTGATGAAGCGGATGAGGAAGAAATCATCAGTGAGATGAAGGAAGCTCTGGAAACAGGACAGTTCATCGCCTACTATCAGCCGAAGTACAGTCTCAAGACAGACCGCATGTACGGCGCTGAGGCGCTTGTACGCTGGAATCATCCAGAAAAGGGGCTGATTCCACCAGGCAAGTTCATTCCAATCTTTGAAAAGAATGGCTTCATCAAAGACCTTGATCAGTATATGTGGAATACGGTTGCCCATCAGATCAGAATTTGGATTGATCTGGGATACGAACCTACCCCAATCTCAGTCAATATTTCCCGTGTCAGCATCAACAATCCTGATATCGTTGAAATCATGGCAGATATTGTGAAGAAGAACAATATTCCTGCTTCGCTTCTGAATCTGGAAATTACGGAAAGTGCCTATATGGATAATCCGGAAATCATGACGGATATCGTTAATAACTTTAAGAAAAACGGCTTTACGGTCATGATGGATGATTTTGGAAGCGGATACTCTTCATTGAATACACTGAAGAATATTCCTGTCGATGTCCTGAAAATCGATATGAAGTTCATTGAAGGTGAAGACAGAGAAGGCAAAGGACGCATCATCCTGTCCTCTGTCATCCGCATGGCAGGCTGGCTCGGCATGCCGGTCATTGTCGAAGGCGTTGAAGAAGAATATCAGTCCAACTTCCTGCGCTCAATGGGATGCGGATATATTCAAGGCTACTATTATGCAAAGCCAATGCCTGTTTCTGAATACGAGAAAATTATCAGAAATCAGGTGAAGGGCATTCCGGAACCATTTGAAGAAGTCAAGGTGAAGGAAGATGCTGCGGTTCTCTGGACGCAGGACGCCAAGATTCAGGCAATCTTCGATCAAGTTCATTTCCCATCCGGAGTATGTACAGAGGACCATGGCAAGATCTATCCGCTGCTGGTCAACAATGCCTATATTGATAAGTACGGCTATGGCACCAGCATCATTGATCCGGAAGAGAAGAACAGTCTGATCAAGGAAGAAAAGCAGATGCAGCTGCTGTACCGGCTGCTGGAAAAATCCTTTGAAGAAAAAACAGAAGCAATTGAATCCCGTGAAGAGAAGGATGAGAAGGGCAATCTGATCAGGACCAGCGGACTGGTCGACTATATGTTCTCCATTAATAATCAGCGGGTGTATTTCTTCGCAGTCATAGAACAGAAACAATAGCATACAGGCTGTCAGAAATGGCAGCCTTTTCTTTTTGCCGTCTAAAACAGATATACCGTACCTATCAGGAATATGCAAATCAGAACCATGTCATGAGTATGAACCTGCTCTGTCATCTGACCGCGTTCTGTATACGCATTTTGAAAACTGAGAAGAATACATCGGACTAATTGCATGCTATATTCAAAATAAACTATTTCAGCAGTGAAAAGTGTCTATAATAATTGCGAAGGAGGCAATCATGCCAGTAACAATTGATAAAGATACGTGTATTGGATGCGGCGCCTGCGTTGGTGCCTGCCCAGTGAGCGCACTGTCACTCGATGAAAACGGGAAGTCACAATGTGACGAAGAAAAATGTATTTCCTGCTTCACTTGTGTCGGCGTCTGCCCAGTTACAGCAATTTCCGAGAAGTAAGGATCTCAAAAATACCTGTCCAGTTCTTGATTGAACTGACAGGTATTTTTTTGCACTGTTATCGATCAAATATTTTTCAGCTAAGTATTTACAAAGTATATTACATGCATTAAAATATTGGTATACCAATCATTTAAAACAAAGATAATTTCGGGGGATGAAATCATGGGACGCAGAAAGTTATGTACAACAAAACAGCATCGTTCTGAATACAATGCTGATTATCAGAAGGCATATGTGAAGCGTTATGTCTTCAAGCTGAACACAAAGCATGATCGTGAATTGATTGCATGTTTAGAGAAAATGCAGAATCGTTCTTCCTGGTTCAAAAAGCAGCTGGAGGATAATCTTTAAATGGCACGGACAGGGAAGAAGACAAAAAGAAGATCAAGAAGTGTTCTTCTGACAGTTACGGTTGTTACTTTCCTTGTGTCGTTCGTTCTCTTCTGCAGCGCAGCTTTCTTCTGCAAGACATATCAGAACAATCTGACCGCAAAGATGCAGACACTGGAAGCGCAGGTGGAATCAATCCAGACGGCAAATGAAGAAACACAAAAAGAAGTTGATACACTGGCATCAAATAAGAGAGTGTCCGCAATGGCAGAATCCTCACTGACGTATCAAGGACAGAACATCCAGTCAGTTGATGAGAATAAATAATAAAAGGTCTGATATCGGCAATGGGTATCAGACCTGTATTTATGAAGGGCTGTTCCAAATCTTGGTACAGTGTTTCAAAACCGCAGATATAAAGGATGTATGATAAATAATGCATCTCATAAGAATCAGAATTGCCTTTTCATTTAATAGAAAAGTAATATAATCATGCACGTGGAAAAGAGGAAATCATGGCAGAAAAACAGCAAAAAGGATTAATGACGAGCGGCAACATCTATGAACAGTTAATATTCTTTTCAATTCCTTTACTGCTGGGCAATTTCTTCCAGCTGATGTACAACACGATCGATTCTGTAGTGGTCGGCAACTTTGTCGGCAGTACTGCACTTGCGGCAGTCGGGGCAAGTACACCGATCATCAACTTCATGATTGCCTTCTTCATGGGACTGGCAACGGGTGCCGGGGTGGTTGTATCAAGATACTATGGGGCAAGAAAACCGGAAGATGTTCATAAGTCGGTTCATACATTCCTGGCATTCTCAATTCTCTTCGGTATCGCACTGTCGATTGCAGGTGTTCTATTAGCACCATATTTCTTAAGATGGATGTCGACACCAGATGATACTTTTGTGGAAGCTGTTTCCTATCTTGTTATCTATTTTGCAGGCAATGTATTTGTGACGGTCTATAACGCCGGTACAGGTATTCTGCAGGCCGTTGGAGATGCTAAAACACCTTTATATATATTGATATTTACTTCCATCATGAATGTATTTTTGGATCTGTTCTTTGTCATTACGCTGCAGATGGGCGTGGCAGGTGCAGCCTGGGCAACAATTATCTCCGAAGCAGTATCGATGTGCCTGGTCATCTATGTCCTGATGAAGACAAATAAGGAATATAAAGTACATTTGAATCAATTGAAAATTGAAGGCAGATACCTGAAGGAGATTGTCAAGATTGGTGTTCCAGCCGGATTGCAGGGCATGGTCGTTTCTGTCTCCAATGTCATTGTGATGTCATATATCAATGGATTTGGCTCAGCCTCTGTGGCTGGCTTCTCCAGTGCCAATAAATTCGACAACTTCTTAGGTCTGCCAGTCAATAGTTTTGCCTTAGCAATTACGACTTTTGTCGGACAGAACTTGGGCGCAAAAAAATATGATCGTGTCAAAAAGGGCGTGCATGCGACTTTGATTCTGTCGATTGTGACCGTCATTCTGCTGGGCGGTGTTGTGTTCGCCTTTGCGGATCAATGTATTTCTTTCTTCTCACAGGATTCTGAGGTCATTCAGGCAGGGGCTACATGCATTAAGGTCATGTGCCCATTCTACTTTGCCTTATGTCTTCATCAGGTCTACAGCGGAGCACTGCGAGCTTCGGGAAGAAGCTCAGTGCCAATGGTCACATCGATCATGGCCTTCGTTGTCATCAGACAGATCTTCTTAGCAATTGTACTTCAGCTCAATCACAACATTGCTGTAGTCGGCTGGGGATATAGTCTGACTTGGATCCTGGCTGCAAGCTTTACCGCATTCTATTATTTCACCAGTCATTGGCTGAAGGTGGAAGAATCGCGTGATGCATTATAAAAGAATCAATCGAGGATTGATTCTTTTTCATACTTCAAGTTTTGAAATGATGCCGCTAAAATCTGTGGTCATTTTTTCGTATTCTTTTGCCCGGCGGGTCTTGACTTCATACATCTTCTGGTCAGCTTCACTGATGATCTGATCTGTTGTTGTCTGAGCTGATGGATCGATGATGACATAGCCGATGGAGGCGGAAAGGTTGTAAGGATATACACCGGAATAGTTCTTCGCATCCAGTTTGTTTTTGAGCCGCTGGAAGATCTTCGGTGCATCTTCCTGCTTCTTGATATGGCCGATCATCAAAAATTCATCACCGCCGTATCTGCCTATGAAATCAGTCTTTCGGAAATTCTCCTGCAGTGTCTGAGCGACTCGGATCAAAGCTTCATCTCCCGTCACATGGCCATAGGTATCATTGATCTTCTTAAAGGAATCTATGTCAATCATGGAGACAATCAGCAGGTCATCATTCGGGCGGCGCCTGGACAGTTCCCAGTTCAGCTGTGCATCTGTCTGGCGGCGGTTGTACAGTCCCGTCAATGCATCACGGGAGCTCTTTTCATTCTGATTCTCTGCATAGATGACCATCATGGATACAGCAGAAGCGATCCAAACGATGGACATGCCGTAGAAGATAATCTGCAGGATATTGCCAATCAGCATTGGAATCGGTGCATACAGCAGACCTAAATATTCTGATCTTCTGCGGATGGCATTTGGATTGTTGTATTCCTTCAGCAGGATCACGGTGCAGACCAGCAGATACATTGCATCGACGAGGAACGTGATATAGACCAATGGTCCACGGCTGTAAACATTGTCACTGGAGAAATGGAATACCCATCCGTTGAATGGTGAAGACACAACAATGGCATTGCAGATCAGGGATGGCAGCATGCTCAAGAATCTGCCCGTTTTCGTTAATTGATAGCGCGGGTAAACAAAACCGATGACATAGCAGAACCATTGATAGCCGAACCACGTATGCAGGACAAAGCACACAATGCAGAAAATATAAGTGATGTTGATAATCTCCGGTACGGCAATGCCGCGGAGAATATAAATGGAGTTGTCAAAAAGAAGGATGACGGTGTTTATGATGATCATGTTAATAAAATTCTGCTGGATATCATCTTTCGTTTTGAGATGGTTCTTATGGTCAATAATCAAGATTGTTACCAGCATGGCAATACCAATCAGACTGACTTCAGTGTATTGTGAGACAGCAATCATGATTTCCCCCCCTTTTATGATAGAGCACTGTCGAAAACCCTATGGGCAATAGAACAGTGCTCTTTTTTCTATTGTCCTTTTCTCACTTACCCCCACTTTTTGTCTGTCAACTCTTGACAGATGCGATTTTCGCGGGCTCGCTTCGCTCGCTTTTGTAAAAGTAGGAGGTGAGTGTTGATGCTTGCTTATTTATCTACTATCTACGACTATCGTGATTTCCTTGATTCTCAGAAATGCTTTCTTGATCGTACTCAATTGAAACGTCTTTCTTCTAAAAAGTTCAAGACTGCCTTTCACAAGTTATGGAAGCTGGATGTCGGCCTGTCCCACGACTTGATCTTCTCTCTGTATTCTCTGTTCGGCCGGCCCGCTCTCCTACCGTTCTGACAGATGGAAGGAGATCTATAAAAACAGGACCTCCACTGAAAGGATCAATGACCGTACACCGAATGATTATCATCTTCATCAGATGTATATCCGTGATGGTGCCAAGTATGCATTCTTTGCCATCTTCGCTGGCATCAATATGCATCTGGATGCCTGGATAAAGAATATCGCCTGACGTTTTACCTTGCACATGATCAATTTTGAAAGAACGATTGCAAAGATGTTTTTAATGCGCCTTGCTCGCATTTTTTATATCTCCGGCATTTATTGCCATTTGATACCTAATGACTTTTCGACTCTACTCTGATACTGTGAGAATTATAAATGATTTTCGTTCATAAAAAAAGAAGCAGGAGATGAATTGAATCACAGATATTACAATCAATGATTGTGTGCACGCAGCGTGCAGTGATACCATGAACACACTGAGAAGTTAGACGATGGAGGAAGAACAGCAAGTATGGAAAGAGAACAGAAGGGATTCACCTGGAAATTTTTCAAAACAGTCAAGGGAATCCTGTTGATCGTGATTGTAACGGCTTTGGCTGCAGGATGCATCTATTTTTATCTGAACAGTCAGAAGAAGGAACAGGTTGATACAGAATATCTGATCAATACACTGCAGAAATCCAGTGAACTGACATCCGCAACATTGAACTATAAAGGATTTTCTAGATTCACTGATACCGGATGGGTGCTTTGGAATAAATCAGATTTTTCCATCATGTATGAAGCGAAGGTAAGAGCCGGCATTGACCTTTCGCAGGTCAAGGTAAGTGCGGACAACAATGCAAAGACAATTAATGTTGTGGTGCCGAAAGCATCCATTCAGGATGTGAAGATCGACGAAAGTACAATCAAGTATTATAACGTAGATTTCTCACTCTTTAATTGGGATGCAAGGGATGATGCCAATCGGGTCATTGCACAGGCAGAGGAGGAAGCTTCCGCCGAGTTTGCTGATATGGGTGTATTGGAATTTGCAGACAGTTCAGCAAAGGAAGTTGTTACAGGGCTCCTGGCGAATGCTGTGCCGCAGGATTATACTTTGAATGTAACACAGGCAGAAGAGTAAAAAGTATCTCGGAAAATACTGGTAAAGCAGTATTTTTTTGATTTGTCTCTGTATGATGGACAGATTTGGCTGTATGTAATTCAAAATGTAAATCTTTACATTATGCAAATGATTTTTTTGTTTCAGTAAAGTGAAAATCTTTCAAATTTGGTTGACTTGTATTTTCAATTTGCCTAAACTTAGGACTATAAATTCTGAAAGGGGGATTTTTATGTCTGGTTTGAAAAAGACGCTGACTTCGGTGATGGCACTGGCAATGCTGGCAGGATGTTCATCAAGTACAGCCGCTACTACAACAACTTCAGGTTCAACAAGCAATAAAACAGTTACTGTTGCGATTGATGCCGACCTGAATACTATGGACTACCATATCGCTACTGATGGAAACTCCTTCATCATGCAGTCAATGTGCGTTTCCGGATTAACAGAATTGGATGCAAAGGGTGTTGCTCAGCCTGAATTGGCAGAGAGCTGGGATGTAAGTTCTGACGGTTTAAAGTATACCTTCCACTTAGCTGATGCAAAGTGGTCAAACGGCGATGCTGTTACAGCAGCCGACTTCGTATACGGCTGGCAGCGTCTGGATGATCCTAAGACAGCATCTGAATATGCATTCATCCTTGACACAATCCACGTCAAGAATGCAGCAGATGTCAACGCTGGCACAATGGACAAGTCACAGCTCGGTGTTAAGGCTGTTGATGATAAGACATTTGAAGTTGATCTGACTCTGCCTTGCGACTTCCTGCTTGGCTTAATGGCATTCCCATCATTCTTCCCATTGAACCAGAAGTTCTATGAGAAGGAAGGCGATCAGTTTGCACTGAGTGCAAATGACATGCTGTACTGCGGACCATATACGATGACTGAATTCAGTTCTGGTTCTCAGTATACATTCACAAAGAACGCTGATTACTTCAAGGCCAGCAAGACATCTTCTGAAGCTCAGACAGTTGTCTTCAAGTATCTGCAGGATACACAGTCAGCGATGCTTGACTATCAGTCCGGCAACCTGGATGTTGTAAAGCTTCAGGGTGAACAGGTCGATCAGTACAAGGATTCTGAAGGCTTCACAAATAAGATGACCGGCTACCTCTGGTATCTGTCTCTTGATTTCGATACAACGAACTATCCAACAAACTCTGATTTCTCCAACCTCAATCTGAGAAAAGCAATGAGCTATGCAATTGATCGTGAAACAATCTGCAGCAGCGTCCTGAAAGATGGTTCCGTTGCAGCAGAAGGCATCATCCCGCAGCAGCTCGCTACTGGACCGGACAGCAAGGACTACCGTGAATCTACAGGCAAGCTTGTTTCCTATGATGCAGCTAAGGCAAAGGAATACTATGAAAAGGCAAAGGCAGAACTTGGTCATGATGTCACATTCGAACTGCTGTTCGAAGACAGTGAAGCTTCTAAGGCTGTTGCTGAATACATCCAGTCCAACCTGGAAGCAACCGGCATGAAGGTAACACTGGTATCCAAGCCTAAGAAGACTAGACTTGATCTGATGAAGAACCAGAACTATCAGGTTGCGTTAACAAGATGGGGACCAGACTATGCTGATCCAGAAACTTATATGGATCTGTTCCTGTCAGACAACACTGCAAATAACAGTGGACGTTACAAGAGCACTTCATATGATGAACTCGTCAACAAGGCTGATGCAGGAACAGATGCTACTGATTCTGCAAAGCGTTGGAAGGATTATCAGGATGCTGAAAAGATCTTGGTCGATACAGATCCAGCAGTTGTCCCTGTTTATCAGAATGGCGGCGCTATGATGATCAACAAGTCTGTAACAGGCATTGAATTCCACAGTGCCGGTGTTGATTCCTACCGTCATATCACCAAGGCTTAATTTCAAAAAAACAGTGAATATGTAAGAGCGGCACGCGCCGCTCTTACGTCGTTATTTCAAGTAGAAGGGGGCAACATGTCCAAATATATCCTGAAGAGAGTCTTGATCTCTATTGCCACCATGGTCGTCATCCTGTTTGTATTGTTCCTGATGATGAACCTGATGCCTGGCTCTCCGTTCAACGATGAAAAGCTGACTGAATCACAGAAAGCACTGCTGTATGCCAAATATGGATTGGATCAGCCGTTCTTGATCAGATTCGGCAATTACTTCGTCAATATGCTGAAGGGTGATCTAGGTGTATCCTATGTCATCAATAAGAATAAAGCAGTCTCAGATCTCGTGGCTGGGCCTTTATGGCTGTCAATCAAGATCGGCTTCTTTGCGATGGTCATAGGCACAATCTTAGGTCTGCTGCTTGGTATTGCTGCTGCATTGAAGCATAACACCTGGGTAGATACACTGTGTTCGGTCATTGCCATTATTGGTGTATCTGTTCCTTCCTATGTCTTTGCACTGCTGCTGGCTTACTATATCGGCTTCAAGCTGCAGTGGACGCCAATTCTCTATAACGCCAGCAATCCGATTGCATCTTCCATTCTTCCGGTCGTTGCCCTGTCAATGTTCCCAATTGCTAATATCTCTCGTTTCACACGTTCTGAAATGATTGATGTACTGAACTCTGACTATATTCTTCTGGTTCAGGCAAAAGGCGTACCGCAGGGACAGCTGATCCGCAAGCATGCACTGCGCAATACTCTGATTCCGATTGTCACCATTATGGGACCTCTGCTTGTCAACCTGCTGACGGGTTCCATGGTCGTTGAAAAAGTATTCGGTATCCCTGGCATCGGCATGCTGATGGTAAATGCAATTACAAACAATGACTATAACGTAGTCATTGCCTGTGCCTTCGTATATTCTGCAATGTACATTGTCATGATGCTCATACTGGATATCCTGTACGGTATCATTGACCCTCGTATTAGAGTAGCAAAGGAGGGAAACTGATATGTCAGAAAATATGGCTGATAAGCACATGCCTATCATAGAAAACGACTATGACAGTGAAGACTTTGTATTTGTTCAGCGCAATGAAGTACTAACAGATAAAGAATATGCAGATACATCCTACTTAAAGGATGTGTGGTCGCACTTCAAGAAGAATAAAGGTGCGGTCATCGGAATGATCATCATTGCAGTCATTATCCTGTTTGCAGTCATTGGACCAATGATCTCCGGTTATTCCTACAAGGAAATCAATATTCAGTATCAGGATCTGCCGCCGAAGATTCCGGGACTTGGATGGCTTGGCTTCAACGGTACGCAGAAAGGTGTAGACCTGTATGCGCAGAAGGGCTTTTCCAACATGGCATTCTGGTTTGGTACGGATACACAGGGCAGAGATCTGTTCACCCGTGTCTGGGAAGGTACACGTATCTCTTTGATCATTGCCTTGACGGCTGTTTTGATCGATGTATTCATTGGTATGTCCTATGGTCTGATTTCCGGCTATTTCGGAGGCAAGGTCGATATGGTCATGCAGCGTATTGCCGAGATCCTCAATGGCATTCCGACCTTGGTCGTCGTTACTCTGCTGGGATTGGTTCTTCCTTCCGGCATCATTTCAATCATCTTCGCATTGATGATCACCGGCTGGATCGGCATGTCCCGTATTGCCAGAGCTGAAGTGCTGAAGCTGAAGGAAAGTGAATACATCCTGGCATCCAGAACATTAGGCGCTAAGAACTTTGCTATCATCTTTAAGGAAATCATGCCGAATATCTTTGGACAGATCATTGTCATGTCCATGTTCTCCATCCCGAATGCAATCTTTACTGAAGCATTCCTTTCCTTCGTCGGCTTGGGTATCCAGCCGCCGATGGCATCTCTGGGTTCTTTGATCTCAGAAGGCTACAAATCATTTACGGTATATCCATACATGATTGCCGCTCCGATCATTGTTCTTGCATTACTGATGCTCAGCTTCAACTTATTCGCTGATGGTATCCGTGATGCCTTTGATCCGAACCAGAAACAGAGATAAGGAGGACAGAAAACATGAGTACAATGAGAAATAAAGAAGACAGAGTCCTGTCCGTCCGTAACTTGAACATATCATTTGAAACAACTTCCGGAACAATCCATGCAATCAGAGGGGTTCGTATGGACTTGTTCAAGGGAGAGACGATTGCCATTGTCGGTGAGTCCGGCTCCGGCAAATCAGTCACAGTCAAGACAATCATGGGTATCCTTGCTACTAATGGAAAGATTGAAAGCGGAAGCATTGACTACACATACATAGATGACAACGGCAAGAAGCAGACAGTCGACATGACCAAGCTCTCCCAAAAGGAGATTCGCTACCGCTTCAACGGCAAGCATATCGCCATGGTCTTCCAGGATCCAATGACTTCATTAGATCCAACGATGACCGTCGGCAAGCAGATCATGGAGCCAATGGTCCTGCATGATCATCTATCTAAGGAAGAAGCAGAAAAGAAAACAATTGATCTGCTGAGTGAAGTCGGCATTGATGATCCGGTGAAGAGATTCAAGGAATATCCTCATCAGCTGTCAGGCGGCATGCGGCAGAGAGTCGTTATTGCCATCGCACTTGCATGTGATCCGGATATCCTGATCTGTGATGAGCCGACGACAGCACTGGATGTGACCATTCAGGCAAAAATTCTGGAACTGATCAAAAAGATCCAGTCAGAAAAGAATATTTCTGTCATCTATATCACGCATGACTTAGGTGTTGTTGCCAAGGTCGCTGATTATGTCGATGTCATGTATGCAGGGCGTATCGTGGAGAAGGGGCAGATTGATGAAGTCTTCTATGATCCACGTCATCCGTATACATGGGGACTGCTGGCATCCATGCCTGATACAGATACAGATTCCAAACGTCTGTTTGCAATTCCTGGTACACCGCCGAACTTGTTTGATGAAGTTGTCGGTGATGCATTCGCACCTAGAAATCCATATGCCTTAAAAATCGACTATGAAGCAGAACCGCCGATGTTCAATGTTGGCGGCCAGCACAGAGTCGCATCATGGCTGTGTGATCCAAGAGCGCCGAAGGTCGAACTGCCGGAACAGCTGGTAGACCGTTTGGCAAAGATGAAGAAGGAGGCCGCAAAGTATGACGCAAGCAAATTCTAATGTGCAGCCGCTTCTTCATGTAGAGAACTTAAAGCAGTACTTCAAGATCACCCGTACGTATACAACAAAGGCTGTTGACGGCATCAGCTTTGATATCTATCCGGGTGAAACATATGGATTGGTCGGCGAGTCTGGCTCCGGCAAATCGACAACAGGCAGAGCAATCATACGTCTGTATACACCGACTGACGGCAAGATCATCTTTGACGGTCATGATATCGGTTCCAAGAAGCTTGCAAAGGAAGATGAAGCATATCTGAGACAGAACATGCAGATGATCTTCCAGGATCCAATGGCATGTCTGAATCCTCGTAAGAAGGTCAAGGAAATCATAGCTCAGGGTCTTGAAATCCATCATATGTATAAAAACAAGGCTGATCTGGATGAAAAGGTCTATGCCATCCTTGACAAGGTCGGTCTTTCCAGGGAGCAGGCGACTCGTTATCCACAGCAGTTCTCTGGTGGTCAGAGACAGCGTATCGGCATTGCCAGAGCGCTGATCATGAACCCGAAGCTGGTCATCGCTGATGAAGCAATTTCGGCATTGGATGTCTCCATTCAGGCTCAGGTCGTCAACTTGATGAAGGATCTGCAGGATGAGATGGGTATTACGTATCTCTTTATTGCGCATGATCTGTCCATGGTCAAGTATATTTCCGACCGCATCGGTGTTCTGCATCTTGGATATATCGTAGAAACAGGAACGACAGATGAGATCTTCGCCAATCCGATTCATCCTTATACAAGATCGCTGCTTTCAGCAATTCCGCATCCAAATCCAATTGTAGAAAAGCGCAGAGTTGCGCTGACCTATGATAAGAACAAGGAAGGTGTTGATTATTCAAAGGGTGTGCTACATCAGTTGACTGATACACATTCAGTTCTTGCGACAGATGAAGAATTTGAAAAGTGGTCCAGAGAAAAGTTTGAGATTTAATCAGAAGGAAGCGTTTGCTTCCTTTTTGTGTCTTATAATAAACGTATTACGGGAGAGTACTATGAAACTTACAAGTCAGAAGATGCGCGAATTATCACCAGAATTAGATCCGCTGCGGCTGGGCTCCGGATGGAAGTATGAAGATCTCAGCAAACCGCAGATCTTTATTGAAAGTACTTTCGGAGACAGTCATCCAGGGTCTGCCGGCTTGGATTACCTGGTCGAAGCTGCCCGCAGAGGTGCTGCCGATGCTGGTGGACATGGGGCAAGATACTTTACGACAGATATGTGTGACGGCGAAAGCCAGGGAACTGACGGAATCAACTATTCTCTTGCCAGCCGTGAGATGATTGCGAATATGATCGAGATACAGGCCAATGCAACACCATTTGACGGAGGTGTTTATATCAGCAGCTGCGATAAAGGACTGCCTGGAAATATGATTGGAATGGCAAGAGTCAATATCCCATCTATTATGGTGACCGGCGGTACCATGAATGCAGGCCCAGATCTTCTGACTTTGGAGCAGCTGGGAATGTACAGCGCCAAGTATGAACGCGGTGAAATTGATAAAGATAAATTCCTGTGGGCAAAGAAGAATGCATGCCCAAGCTGTGGTGCCTGTTCCTTTATTGGAACTGCTTCTACGATGCAGATTGCAGCTGAAGCATTGGGATTGACACTGCCAGGTTCAGCTCTGCTGCCAGCAACATCCAAAGACCTTGCAGAATATGCCTATCAGGCAGGAAGACGTTCTGTTGAATTAGCAGAGCAGGGAATCAAGCCGAAAGATATTGTGACGCTTGAAAGCTTCGAAAATGCAATCCTTGTCCATGCGGCAATTTCAGGGAGCACAAATGCACTGCTGCATCTTCCTGCCATTGCTCATGAATATGGTATCGAAATTACCGGTGATACTTTTGACCGTCTGCACCGCGGTGCTCATTATCTTCTGGATGTCAGACCGTCAGGCAGATGGCCGGCAGAGTTCTTCTATTATGCCGGCGGTGTTCCAGCTGTTATGGAGGAACTGCGTTCGGTACTGCATCTTGATGCTATGACAGTAACAGGCAGAACTCTGGGAGAGAATCTAGATGAATTAAAGAAGAACGGTTTTTATGACAGGTGCCAGGCACTTCTTGAAGAGCGCTGCCGACAGCTGGGACTTCAGATCAAGAAGACCGATATCATTCATCCCTTTGATGCACCAATTTCCACCAATGGAAGCATCTGCATCCTGAAAGGCAATCTCGCGCCGGAAGGTGCCGTGATCAAACATACGGCATGTCCAAAGGAAATGTTCCAGGCTTTATTAAGAGCCAGGCCATTTGACAGTGAAGAGGAATGCCTGGATGCTGTCCTTCATCATAAGGTTCAGAAGGGCGATGCTGTCTTCATCCGCTATGAAGGTCCGAAAGGCAGCGGCATGCCGGAGATGTTCTATACCTCTGAGGCAATCAGTTCAGATCCTGAATTAGGCTGTACCATTGCCTTGATTACAGACGGCCGTTTCTCAGGCGCATCCACAGGACCAGTCATTGGACACTGCAGCCCGGAAGCTGCGGTTGGCGGCCCAATTGCTCTGGTCAAGGAAAATGATCTGATTGAATTGGACGTGTTTGGAAGGTCTTTGAATATTGTTGGCATCGACGGGGTCAGAAAGAAACCCGAAGAAATTGCTGAAATCCTGAAGAAGAGAAAAGATGAATGGAGACCGAAGACGGCAAAATACCAGAAGGGTGTTCTGCGCTTATTCAGTGAGCACTGTGTCAGTCCGATGAAGGGCGCCTATATGGATTACGGTTCCGAAAAATAAAACAGACTGATCCTTGCAAAACGGGGATCAGTCTGTTTTTTGATTGATGTTCATCTTTGATCTGCCGGAACTGTAGTAAATAAAGGAAGTATGGTCATAGCGGGAACGGGTCTGCGAGTATTCAAAGGGTGTTCCGTCCTTGAGACGCACCGTCTGTTCCACTTCAAGAACTGGATCATCATTAGCACACTGCAGATACTGCCTGTCATAGGCATCTGGTTTGTCTGCCCGGATCTTTCGTACTGAGGCACCAATCTGAAGATGCAGTGTTTTCTGGATATATCTGTATATGGATTTTTTCAGTGTCTTCTCATCAATGCCGGGAATGACCTTGATCGGCATGATTGTATATTCAAGCATCAGCGGCTGTCCATTTACATTCCGCAGACGAATAATGTCATAGACGGGATCATTGGCTGCGATGCTCAGCTTTCTCATTTCCTCTTCTTCAGGAAAACGGAGGGAGAAGGAGATGATGGCACTGTTAACATTGGCCCTTTTTCCCATCAATTCACTTAGGCCGACATATTGTTCGACGTTGATGTCACTGTTTTCTTCTGGCACATGTACTGCTGCGCCATATCCGCGACGCGTCGTGATAAAGCTTTCTTCCTTCAGCACATGAAAGGCACGGTTGATGGTGACTCTGCTGACATGATATTTCTCAGCCAGTTCCTGCTGGGAAGGCAGGAGGCCATCTTCCTTATATGTTCCTTTCAGGATCTGATTCCGCAGATCCTCAGCAATTGTCTTATATCCATTCATGTAAACATTATAGTTTACAAACTTTATAAAAGTAAACTAACTTTGTTTACATTATTTTCCTGCTGACTATAACTAAATTAGAACAAACAAGGAGGACTGACATGACATTCTATTGGGGAAATTCTGTATCCAGCATGCAGACAGAGGGCGGCTGGAATGAAGGCGGCAAATCTTTATCTGTCTATGACATTGTGGAACCAGCAGAGAACCGCAGCGACTGGCACTTTGCCAATGACAATTACCATAACTACAAAGAAGACTTCCATCTGATGAAACAGCTGGGGATGAACATGTACCGCTTCCAGATTTCGTGGAGCCGTGTGGTCAAAAACGGTGACGGCGACTTCAATGAAGAAGGGATTGCCTACTACAGTCAGTTCATCAATGACCTGATTGCGGAAGGCATTGAACCGATGATCTGCCTGTATCATTTTGATATGCCGCTTGCGCTTGCGGAAAAGTATAACGGCTTCTTATCTAAGAAGACCGTAGATGCTTTTGTACGGTATGGTGAAAAGATGATTGACTGCTTCAGCGACCGGGTCAAATATTGGATCACATTCAATGAACAGAATCTGTACTCACAGCCATTGGCATTCAAGATTGCCGGATATCTCAAAGGCGATGAAACGGTTGAAGAACTGTATCAGATTGAGAATAATGTCATGATTGCTCATGCAAGGATCTGCAATTATCTTCATGCACATTCCGATGCAAAGATCGGTGGTATGCTTGCATATGCTGAGAGCTATCCTGCTACATGCAAGCCGGAAGATATCCTTGCCGCAAGAAAATGGGATGAATTCATCAACTTCAATCTGCTGGATGCATTTGCAAAGGGCAGATATTCTCATGAAGTACTTCATTATGTTGAAGCACACCATATTGATATGAAGTTTACGGAAGAAGAAAAGCAGATCTTAGCAGCACATAAAGAAGATTATCTCTGTTTCTCATACTATGCTTCTTCGACAATTAATTCCGAAAAGATATCAGCAGACACCTGCCCGAATTACTATGGGGAAAAGGGAGGTCAGGAAAATCCTTATATCCCAACGACGGAGTGGAAGTGGCAGATTGATCCTTATGGGTTCCGTGATGTTATGAGTAAAATGTATCAGCGCTATCAGCTGCCTGTATTCCCAATTGAAAACGGTATTGGTGTACAGGAAGAGTGGGATGGCGTAAATGAGATCCAGGATGACTACCGCATTGCCTATCATCGTGAACATATCCGTCAGATGCAGAAGGCGATGGATGAAGATGGTGTAGAGGTGCTTGGCTACTTAGGCTGGGGACTGATTGATATTCTTTCTTCACAGGGAGATATGCGGAAACGCTATGGTGTTGTTTATGTCAACCGTACCAATCATGATCTGAGAGACATGAGGAGAGTGCCGAAGAAATCCTTCTATTGGCTGCAGAAAGTCATTGCGTCCAATGGAAGAGATCTGGATTAGGAGGCAGTATGTCAATCTTAAAACTAAGACCTGCATGCAAGGATTATCTGTGGGGCGGGCAGCGGCTGAAGAAAGAATTCGGTGTTGAATATGACGGACCGGTGCTGGCTGAGGCATGGATGCTTTCCTGTCATCCGGATGGACCTTCGGTCATTGAAAATGGTCCTTATGCAGGAAAGACATTGAAGGAATATCTCGATGCTGAAGGAATGGAGGTCCTGGGCACGCACTGCCGCAGGTTCCGTGACTTTCCGATATTGACGAAGTTCATCGATGCCAAGGACAACTTGTCCATCCAGGTGCACCCATCTAACGGCTTTGCTCTGCAGAATGAAGGACAGTATGGCAAGACAGAAATGTGGTATGTCCTGGATGCAGAACCAGGTGCCTATCTTTACTATGGCTTCAAGAAGGAAATCACCAAGGAAGAGTTCGCCCAGCGTATTAAAGACGATACATTATTAGAAGTGCTGAACCCAGTCGAGGTCCATAAGGGCGATGCCCTGTTCATTGAATCCGGAACACTGCATGCCATAGGCAAGGGAATCTTGATTGCTGAGATACAGCAGAACTCCAATGTGACCTATCGGGTCTATGACTATGGAAGAGTAGGAAAAGATGGGAAGAAGCGTGACCTTCATATCGAGAAGGCCATCGCTGTCACCAACCGTGTCCCGATGATCCACCGTGGGACAAACTATCCCCATGTAGCAGACTGTGACTACTTCACAGTCGATAAGCTGGACCTGGATGGCATATTGACCTACCGCATGCAGGGAGCGGTCAGAGAGACGAGCTTCTTATCAATCCTGATCCTGGATGGGGAAGGCACCATTACTAATCAAAGCGAGAAAGTATCCTATCAAAAAGGAGATTCATTGTTCCTTCCAGCTGGCAGCGGAGACTGGCAGATCGAGGGAAGATGTGATGCACTATTAACGACTATCCGTGAGAAGGCCTCCCCAATCCGAGCGGGCATCAATATCGGTTCTTCAGAAGTACGCATGGGACTGGTCGATGATTCCAATCATCTGATTGCATCCGAGCATTTCCCGACCCCGAAAGAACTGACGCCAAAGGAGATCATAGCCCAGGTGGCAGAACGGACACTGAAGCTGCTGGCAGACCAGAAGGTCCCATTGGATCAATGCATCGGAGTGGGTGTCGGTGTCCCTGGAACAATTGACCGCCGGGCAGGCAAGGTGCTGTATTCCAATAATATCCGCTGGGAGAATGTGCCATTGGCAGAGGAGCTGGGCAGGGTGATTCCGTGCCCGGTGCGGATTGCCAATGACGCTGACTGTGCTGCCTTAGGCGAAGCCGTTGCGGGAGCTGGTAAAGATTATTCCGATGTCGTGATGTTCACACTTGGAAACGGTGTGGGCGGCGGCATCATCTTGAACGGCGAGGTATTTGAAGGCGGTATGCTTGGAGGTTCTGAAGTAGGACACATGGTCATCAAGGCCAATGGCAGACAGTGCACCTGTGGCAGAAAGGGATGCCTGGAGGCATATGCCTCTGTACCGGCGCTCATCAAGGCAGGCTCACAGGCTGCCGGCAGAGAGATGTCGCTGGATGAAATCTTTGCGCAGGCGGCTGACGGTGACACAGCTATGAAGGAAGTCCTGGAACAGTATGAGCTGATGCTTGGCACGGGAATCGTGAATATTGTGAACATGTACCGGCCGCAGCTGATCTTATTGGGCGGAATGATCTCAGAGCATGCAGATGTGCTGCTGGATCCGATCCGCAAGATGATGAAAGAGGACTGCTTTGGCGGTCCGCATGGAATGATTCCAGAGATTGCAGCCGCAGAACTGGGCACCAATGCATCGATGATCGGTGCTGCTAACCTGTAATACATACAGTCATCTCAATGGAATTTTCAAGAATTCTGAACTAGTATAAAAAAGAAATAAAGATATGGAGGATTCAATATGAATGATGTTATCAAAGCGATGGAAGAACGCCGCAGCATCCGTAAGTATCAGACAAAGCAGGTCCCTCAGGAGATCATTGAACAGATTGTAGAGGCTGGTACATACGCTGCCAGCGGCATGGGAAAGCAGTCTGCATTGATCATTGCTGTCACAGATCCAGCACTGCGCAGCCGTCTGGCAAAGATGAATGCAGAGGTCGGCGGATGGAAACCGGATTTTGATCCATTCTATGGAGCTCCGGATGTCCTGGTCGTCTTAGCGGATAAAAAGGTGCCGACATATGTATATGACGGAAGTCTTGTTATGGGCAATCTGATGCTGGCAGCACATACATTGGGAATTGGCAGCTGCTGGATCCATCGGGCAAAACAAGAATTTGAAAGTGAAGAAGGAAAACAGATCCTGAAGGATCTTGGCGTGGAAGGTGACTACGAAGGCATCGGCCACTGCATCCTCGGTTATACGGAGGGGGAGATTCCTGCAGCAGCACCGCGCAGAGAAGGAAATGTTGTCTACGTCAAATAAATGACTGATCAGGGAGCGGATGCTCCCTTTTTCTTTGCTTTGGAACCCCCGGGGAGGCTTCCGCAGAAAGAAGGTGTCTGGTATCATTGACCCAAAGATCAGAGGAACTGAATGCATATTCCAGACAACTACCTGAGTCCGCAGACATGTGCGGTCATGACTGCCGCTGCCATACCGGTACTTGCGGTATCCATCTATAAAGTCAAAAAGGAGCTCACACCTGAAAAGATATCAAAGCTGGGTGTAGCTTCTGCTTTTACGTTCTTAGGGATGATGTTCAATATTCCGCTGCCCGGTGGTACGACAGGACATGCAGTAGGCGGGACATTCATTGCCCTGATGCTGGGACCGTATGCGGCCAGTGTCTCTGTCTCAGCAGCCTTGATCCTGCAGGCACTGCTGTTTGGAGACGGCGGCATCTTATCGTTAGGTGCCAACATTTTTAATATGGCAGTGGTGCTTCCATTTACCGGATACTATTCTGCCCAGCTGCTGAAGAGGCTGATCCATGGCAGGAACCGTGATCTGATTGCCGGCAGTATTGGTTCCTATATCGGTATCAATGCGGCTGCGTTCTGTGCAGCTGTAGAGTTTGGCATCCAGCCGCTGCTGTTCCATGATGCGTCCGGCAGTGCACTGTACTGTCCATATCCGCTGAATGTATCGATTCCAGCGATGATGATCGGCCACTTGACGGTGTTCGGTCTAGCAGAACTGATATTTACAGCAGCACTATATTCATTTGTTCATTCATCTGCAGATGAGACGAAGCTGACAAATACAAAGGAAAAGAGTTCAAAGACTTTGGGTTTCCTGATTGGTCTGATGATTGCTGCTGTACCGTTGGGCCTGCTGGCGGAAGGAACTGCCTGGGGTGAATGGGGAATAGATGAAATTGCTGCCTCAGGTGCCGGGTATGTACCTGCAGGCATGACGAACGGGATCACATGGAAGGCACTGCTGCCGGAGTATACGGCGGCAGGAATTCCAGCATGGGCAGGCTATATTGTTTCAGCTGCAGTCGGTGCTGCAGTATGCATCATTGTGTTTAAGCTGCTGAGTGAGGCGGCAGGAAAGAGAAGAACAATTGAATCTTAATGTTGGTGTGATGCGGCTGATCAGCCGCATTGTAAAAAGAGATCAAATGTATTCTGACCGGATGGTTCCCATTAATCCGGTTTTTCGTATTTGTACTGCAGTACTTTGCATCCTGCTTTGTTCGCTGTCACATAACGCATCCTTTACTTTATTGGTATCAGCCGGGGAGATTTGTCTGCTTGCACTGCTGCCTGCAGGCAGAATTGCCAATGTGCTCAGAAGCGTCATCACAGCAGTACTTCTGGCTTTCTTGATCACGCTGCCGGCAGTATTCCTAGGCAGTCCTGCATCCTGTCTTACCATCTCCATGAAAGTCATGGAATCGGTGATGATCATTGCAGTCCTCAACGAGACATGCGGCTGGAAGGAAATGACAGGCTCACTGCAGGAGCTGCACGTTCCCGGCGTTGTGATCATGACAATGGATCTTACCATTCACTTCCTGGTCATCCTGGCACGCTTTTCCAATCAGATGCTGGAAGCTGTATCTGTCCGTGCGGTCGGAGATACTTCCTGGAAAGATTCGCAGATTGGCGGCATACTAGGCACAACATTCTTAAAGTCAGAAAGACTGTCTGACCGGACATCTGAGGCGATGGTCTGCCGTGGCTTTGCCGGCGAATATCAGATGTATCAGCGCCATCATCTGCAGATTATTGATCTTCTTTATCTTATGTTACCGGCGGCACTTGTAATCCTGTTTGTCTATCTGGAGAAAACTTTATGATTGAACTGAAGAATCTGACATTTTATTATGACCGGCGACTTGTCTTGAATCAGATCAACGCGGTCTTTCCTGATGGAAAATGCACGTGTGTGGACGGACCCAACGGATGTGGAAAATCAACCCTGTTCCGGATTCTCAATGGTCTGGAACATCCACAGAGCGGCACGTATCTTTTTGACGGAGAAACCATCACGGCAGACAAGCTGAAAGATAAGAATTTCGCCCGTTCCTTTCATCAGAAGATTGGTTATGTCTTTCAGGATGCTGAAGCACAGCTGTTCACCCGCAGTGTAGAAGATGAAATTGCCTTTGGCCTGTACCAGCTGAAGTATCCTCAGGAAAAGATTCACGCGGTTACCGAAAAGTACCTGACAATGATGGACCTGCAGGAGGTACGCAGACAGGCACCATTTACGCTTTCCGGCGGCGAAAAGAAAAGAACTGCCTTGGCAGCAGTGCTTGCAATGGATCCAGAGGTGCTGGTCCTGGATGAACCGGCAGCTTCCCTGGATGAAGATGGACAGCAGTGGCTGCTGTCATTTCTAAAACAGCTCAAGACAGAAAAAAAGACAATCTTGATTGCCACACATCAGAAAGAAATCATTGAGGGACTGGCAGATCAGATTATCACGATGAACAAAGATCATCAGATTGTGAAGTAATCATTTCATGAATTGGTCAATCGCTTTGTTCATTTTTTCAATTGCTTCAATGTCGCCTTCCGCAGCTGCTTCTACGATACAGTGCTCAATATGTTCCTGCAGCAGGACTTTTCCAATCTTATTGATCTCACCCTTGACGGCAGCCAGCTGGACGAGGACATCCGAACAGTCTTGACCGTTCTCCACCATGGTCTTGATGGAGTTCATATGGCCTGATGCCCGTGAGATGCGGTTGACGATTGCCTTGATCTCTTTCGGGTCATGCGTGTGAGAATGATTGTGATGGACGGTGCCATCAGTATGCTTATGTGTTTCTGTCATAACTCAATTATATCATGAACAATTTTGATTCCATGCCGCAGATATCAATACGTATCCATACAATATGTTCCAAATGATGAAAAACAAAACTGTAAGCGGTATCAGTCTATCTTTTCATAAAAGCGAGCAGTATCATATCCATATTCGCGCAGGAGGAAAAGAAGTATGGAAGAAATCAGCAGCAGAACAGTCATCGGCTTCAGTCTCCTGGATGGTTTATATTGGGGCTTCTACGCTGTCTTCGTCGGGTATATTGCAACCTACCTGCTGGACTGCGGCATGTCAAGTTCTTTTCTGAGTATCCTTTTAGCTGTCTTTATGGTTTGTTCCTTCTTTGGGGCTTTCTATTTCGGCGGTCTGTGTGATAAATATCATACAAATAAGAATGTATTCATTCCTGAATTCCTGATTGCAGTTGGTATCGCTATTGTGATCTTCTTTGCAGCAAAGTGGAATCTGTGGATTGCGGCAATGCTGTACCCAGTCTTTGGTTTCTTATCCGCACCGCTGGGGTCCAATCTTGATGCATGGATGCTTAAGCGTTTCAACAAGGACGCAGGTATGTATGGCAGAGCCAGAGCAGTTGGTTCATTCGGCTATGGTCTGACTGCACTGGTGGTTGGCCTGCTGATCAGCCGGGTCGGCTTTATTGTCATGCCGATTGGCATAGTTGTGATGGCTGTTCCGGTTGCCCTGATGGCTTTGATAATGAAGGAGAAGCCATACGGAGCAAAGGCAGAGCATATTGAAAAAGTGAATGCATCAGGTCTTCTGAAAATCAAGCCGTATTTTTATATGATTGTTATTCTATTCTTAACTGGGCTCGCATGTGCACCAGTCAATAACCTGAAGATCGTCATTATTAAGAGTGTTGGCGGAGACGTCAGCATCCTAGGTATTGATGCCTTCATCGGTACAACAATCCAGGCTGTCTTCATTTTCATGTCAGGCAGACTGAAACGGATCCCGTCATATCTGCGCTTAACACTGATGACTGCCTTTGCAATGGCGAATATGCTGCTGATTGTCACCGCAGTGAATTCAGCGATGGTCATCCTCGGTTCTGTCATGTGGAACGCATCCTATGGAGTCATGCTGCCGACGGTCAGAGAGATAACAGAGAAGAATGTTCACGGTGCCTTGAAGAATACAGCTCATTCTATGGCAGATGCCATGTACGGAAGCTTTGCCGGCATCATTGCCTTGATCTACAGCGGCTTTATGATGGATACTTTCGGAGCCCGCTCTGTTGCTGTTCTCGGCATCTTTATCATGCTGGTTCCAGTTGCCATGTCAGTCATTGCCATGGTAAAAGAAAACAGGACAGCAGCATAAGACCTTTGCAGAAGTGCAGAGGTTTTTAAACCGTCATACTTGAACACAGAAAGTCGGCTGTTTATTCTGGAAATATGATATGTTGTAACTGCAGAAAGGAAGCATATGAACGGATGGAATGAAGGAATCAGAAATGCGGTTGACTATATTGAGAGTCACTTGGCCGATGACATCAGCATCGATGAAGCAGCCGCAGAAGCGTGCGTATCCACCTTTTACTTTCAGAAAATCTTCATGGTCCTGTGTGGATTTACTGTCGGTGAATATATCCGCAGACGCCGACTGACGCTGGCTGCCCAGGAACTGAGCAGTTCATCGGTCAAAGTCATTGATCTGGCTTTTAAGTACGGCTATGATTCTCCGGACAGCTTCACCCGTGCATTTGTCAAATTCCATGGAATCACCCCAACTGCAGCTAGAAATAAGAATGCGGTCTTGAATGCGGTCGCTCCGCTGAAGATCAAACTGACACTTGAAGGAGGAACAATGATGGAATACAAGATTGTGAATAAAGAACAGTTCACCGTAATGGGCATCTCCCGCAGATTCAATACAGAGACATCATATCAGGAGATCCCGTCATTCTGGAATGAGCACATGAAGAGTCCGGCAGGCAAGATAATCTGCGGGATGTACGGCATCTGCAAAGACAGTGAAGGCAAAGACTTTGACTACATGATTGCGGATAATTATCTGCCATGGAATGAGGTCCCGGAAGGAATGAAGACAATGGTCATTCCAGCCGGCACATGGGCTGTGTTCCCTTGCCATGGAGCACTGCCGAAATCACTGCAGGATGTGAATACAAAGATCTGGAGTGAATGGATGCCATCGTCAAAGTCATATCAGCTGGCCGGCAATTACAATATTGAAATGTATGGCCCGATGACCGATGATCCAGATGCGTATTACTGTGAAATCTGGGTGCCTGTCAAAAAGGCCTAGATTGCTGTGAAGTATCTGAAAAAGAACTGTCAGTCATGACAGTTCTTTCTTTAGAATAACATGAGTAATATATACTGATTATGTTGAGAATTCACAAAGGGTATTTTAAAATTACTATATATATTTGTTTTGCTGCAAATTGAACTGATCCATATCGGAAAGGTAGATATATGGAGATTAAGAACAGCGATTTACTGAGTAAGATTCTTGATACAACATCACTGTGTATTTTCTGGAAAGATAATGAAAGAAGATTTATAGGTGCTAATCAAGCATTTCTTGACTTTTATGGTTTTAAATCGCTGCAGGTGATCTTAGGTAAAACAGATGAGGATATGGGATGGCACTCTGATCCAGACCCTTTCCGCAATGATGAATGGAAGGTCCTGCGTGAAGGAATATCCACTGAGCGTGTTCATGGGAAATGCGTCATCCGTGGTGAAGAAAAAGATATCATTGCCTCGAAAAGCCCAATATATGAAGATGGCAGGATCATCGGACTAGTCGGTACTTTTGAAGATGTCACAAATGACTACCGGCAGAGAGATGTTATACGTCAGCTGACGGAAACGCTGGATAATATTCCGTGCGGCATCTGTATTGGCAAATTTAAATATGGGTCTGTGGTCATTTCCAGTGCCAACGAATTTGTCGGCACCATGCTCGGCATTGATCCAAGAGAACTGATTGATCGGCAGATCTCACATCTTTCTTCTCTCATCCATCCAGAGGATTCTGCACGCTGGAATGCGGATGCAGAATCACTTTTTAAAGAAGCATGCAGCATGGATGATGTTTATCGTTTCAGGAATAAAAAGACGGACAGTTATCAATGGATCCGCATGAAGGGCATCAAAGCACGTCTTAAAAATGATGAAGAATTCCTGTACTTTACTTTTATCAATGAAGATGAATTGAAGAATTCAGAGGGCAGGGAGATTGCCCTGCGGAAAATGTTCTCTTCTTCAGTAGACTCCGCCAAGCTTGTTGTTTGGGAATATGACATTCCGACTCACACTGTGACCTTTGCCAAAACTGGGTATACGGCGCAGCGCTGCAAGGAACTTGGACTGTCTCTGGAATATACTGATGTTCCTGCAGTCATGTATCAAATGGTAGATCAAAAATATCATAATGAGATCAAGCGCTTTTTTGATGACACATTTGCCGGTAAATTGTATACGACTGCAGATATTGAATTTCAGCCAGCTGACAAATCCATGTCGTTTTTTCTGCATCTATCCCATGTAACGATGATGGACAGCAGCGGCAGACCTATCAAGGCCTATGGAACTTCACAGGACATGACCAAGGCTTTGGCTGTTGAGAAACAGTATGAACACGAACTTGTCTACATCTCCATGGAAAATGAAAAAGGATTTGTTGCCAAGGGACATCATGATCTCAGTGCAAATAAAGTGCTGGGATACTATAAAGCAAATGAATATTCAATGGACGCTTCCGGAATGACATACGATGAAGCCTTTCATAAGCTTGATCAGTTCATTTTCAGCGATGCGGATAAAGAGGTCTATCATGATATTTTTGACCGGAATCATCTGATCACCCGTTTTCATAATGGTGAGACTTTCTTCAGCATGGAATTCCGCCGGACAGGCTCCTTTCAGTCTGCAATCTGGGCACAGATGGAGATCCGGACATTTCAGAATCCAAATACAGGAAATGTTGAATGCTTTATTTATTCGTACGACATAACAGAGAAGCATCTTCGTCAGCAGCTGACGAATAATCTTCGCATGATTGGCTATAAGAGCATCGGCTTGGTCAGTGTGCCGGATCACCAGGCATCTTTCTTCGTGCCTTCCGGCAGCCATGGCGAATGGACACGCTCATATTCCGTTACCGATTATGATGCTTATGTGCTGCAGTTGATCTCTTCATCAGTACCGGATCAATATCGTGAAGAAACAAAAAACAATGTCTGTTTCTGCCATGTGCTTGAACAGCTGGCAGATCACGAAAGCTATACGTATACCTGCAGCTTTATCAATGAAGAAGGAAATCTGCGCCGGCTGTATCTTTACTTCACATATCTGGAAGAGCAGCACAATGTTGTTTCGGTGTCAGTCCAGGATATTACGGAGCAGTATCAGAAGGAACAGGAACAGATCCGCCAGCTGATGGAAGCGAAGCAGAAGGGTGATGAAGCTAACAGAGCAAAGAGTGATTTCCTTTCCCGCATGAGCCATGATATCCGTACGCCGCTGAACGGCATCATCGGCATGACGTATCTTGCCAAGGATGAAAACGATCCAGTCAAAATCGACGAGTATCTGAATAAGATTGATACTTCTTCGAAATTCCTGCTGGGCTTGGTCAATGATGTTCTGGATATGAGCAAAATTGAAAGCAGAAAAATTGAACTCCATCCGGAACCATATCTGTCGCAGAAGTTTGTGGAGTATCTGAATGCGGTCGTTAAGCCTCTATGTCAGGAAAAGGGTCAGCAGCTGATCATTGATACACAGCTGATCACTGACGCCGTCCCTTTGATGGATGTGCTGCGTGTCAATCAGATCTTCTTCAATCTATTCTCCAATGCGGTCAAATACACACCGGAAGGCGGTACCATCACATATACACTGGTTGAGACGATGATCGACGGCGGACGGATGAACCTGCGGGCACATGTGGTTGACAACGGCATTGGAATGAGCGAAGAACTGCAGAAAGTAATCTTCGATCCATTTACCCAGGGAGAGCGCAGCGATACAGCATCCAACCGAGGCACGGGATTAGGCTTAGCAATTGTCAAGAGCCTGATTGAATTAATGGGCGGTACTATTTCCGTAGAATCTTCGCTTGGAAACGGCTCTGATTTCTTTCTTGAAGCTTCATTTGATACTGTTCCAGTTTCCGAGGTCACGGTGGAGAAAGACATCCAACAGAAAAAGGATCTGACAAATCTGAAGAGTAAACACATACTGCTGTGCGAAGACCATCCCCTGAATCAAGAAATCACAAAGAAGATTCTGGAAAGCCGCGGAATGATTGTAACGATTGCCGCCAATGGTTCTGAAGGATTAGAGGCGTTCAAGCATTCGAGCGCAGATTATTATGATCTGATTCTGATGGATATCCGCATGCCAATCATGGATGGATATGCTGCAACGAAAGCAGTACGCAGTCTGTACCGCAGGGATGCTGAAACAATTCCGATCATTGCCATGACTGCAGATGCTTTTGAAGATGACGTTCAGAAATGCCTTGCTGCAGGGATGAATGCGCATCTATCAAAACCGATTGATCCAAATGCTCTCTATGATAAGATTGCTTCATTTTTATGATCTATAGGCCGGAGATTCCGGCTTTTTTTGGCTCTTTATTAATCTGCTGGCACGCTTTCTCAGGTGCATTTATAATGAATAAAGAGAGAGGATTGAATATGGAGAACTTTGACTTCATCAACAAGAATTTCGGCTTTGGCTGCATGAGGCTTCCTATGCTGGAAAATGGGAAAGTAGATACAGATCAGTTCAATGAAATGATTGACTGTTTTCTGACCAGCGGCTTCAACTATTTTGACACAGCACATGGATATATCGACGGAAAAAGTGAACTGGCACTTAAAGAGTGTCTGACGTCCAGATATGCAAGGGACAGATATATTCTGACAGATAAGCTTACGGGAAGTTATTTCCGCACAGAAGAAGAAATCAGACCGCTGTTTGCTTCACAGCTCCATGCCGTCGGCGTTGATTATTTTGACTTTTACCTAATGCATGCTCAGAATGCAAAGGAATATATCAAGTTTAAGAAATGTCATGCATATGAAACCGCATTTGAACTGAAGAAGGAAGGGAAGATCCGTCATGTTGGCATCTCCTTCCATGACAAGGCGGAAGTGCTGGATCAGATTCTGAATGAGTATCCTGAGATTGAGGTTGTGCAGATCCAGTTCAATTATCTGGATTATGAAGATCCGTCGGTTGAATCCCATAAAGTATATGAAGTGTGTGAAGCACATGACAAGCCTGTCATCGTGATGGAACCAGTCAAAGGAGGGAGTCTTGTCAAGCTGCCTGAGGAAGCTCAGAAGATCATTGATACTCTAGGACAAAAGGCATCCAATGCATCGTATGCCATCCGCTTTGCGGCCTCACAGAAGAATGTCAGAGTCGTGCTCTCCGGCATGAGCACATTGGAACAAATGAAGGACAATGTTTCCTTCATGAAGGAATTCGTTCCTCTGAATGATAATGAAAAGGAAGTGCTGCAGAAAGTAACGGAAGTATTCCACGCTGCCGGAATGATTCCATGTACGGCATGCCATTACTGCGTTGAAGAAAATCACTGTCCAAAGAAGATCAGGATCCCGGATCTGTTTGCAGTCTATAATGCTAAGAATACTTTCCATGACTGGAACGCAGACTATTACTACAACAATGTACTGACCGCAGGAGACAACGGGACTGCTTCAGACTGCATCAAGTGCGGAGGCTGTGAGAGAGTCTGTCCACAGCATCTTCCAATCAGAGATCTTCTGCAGGATGTCGCAAAAGAATTCGGCAAATAGAACTGCAGTACACAGCTGCATGGTCAATGTCAGATTTCTGCCGGATAAAAGATCATCATCACTCCTGCAGGAGAAAGAGATATAATACCCATAGGAACAGGTACCGTATCATGAATAAACGTAAAAAACAGAACCCGATTGAGCAGCGCATCATCCAGACATTTATGGATCTGTCTAAGCAGATGCCGATTGAAAAAATCAGTGTCAGTGAGCTGTGCCGGAAATGCGGCATTCAGCGGCAGACTTTCTACAATCACTACAGTGATGTCGACAATCTGATTGAATCCATCTTTGATCGAGAAGGGCATCGCATCTTTGAAACTACTCGTACATATCATGGATGGCAGGACGGCATGTATGAGATTCTGATCAATCTGAAAAAGAACAAGGATTTCGTCAATGCAGTATACCAGGGCGTTTCCCGTGAACAGCTGGAGACCAGACTGTATTCACAGGTCCGTGTTCTGCTGATGGATATTGTCAATGAGATGGGCGGCATCAATGAGATCACTGATGAGGACAAGAACTATATTGTTGAATATCATAAGTATGCCTTTGCCGGGACCATTCTTGACTGGATCAGATATGGGATGAAGGAAGATCCGAAAGAGATCGTGAACAACATTGAAATTGTCATACACGGCAGTATCCCGGAGGCAATTGAACGCTACGCAAAACTCGCAAAAAAGAGTTTAAATCATAAGATGGACAGGAAGCCAAAAGTGTCAATTTAATTGACACTTTTTCTTTTTTGTAAGTCGTATGTGCAGGGACGAAAGAAAATAATAAATACATAGGGAAAAAAGGAGTGTTTTATATGGAAAATAGTTTAACACATGCGGCAGAAAGAAAAGCATTTGAAACCGCACTGACACTAGCTTTTAAGAAAGTTGGCAAGAATGACAATGATGGTTATGTTGATATCGTCAATCTGTTTCAGAAGGTCTTAGGAAAAGCATGGCCTGATGAAGCTTATGATCACATGAGAACTGCCTTCGGCAAGGACGGCAAGTATACACAGTACTTCAACCGCATTGCGGCAACTGTTGATCAGGAGTATCTGAAGAAGCTGTTCATGTCCATGGTCTATGAAGGCATGATCTGCGGCTACAGAAACACCCAGAAGACGGGCAAGAAATTAGGTGTTAAAATTCCTTGGACAATTCTGTTTGATCCAACGAGTGCATGCAACCTGCACTGCACAGGATGCTGGGCATCTGAATACAGCAGACAGCTGAATCTGTCCAATGATGAAATGGACAAGCTTGTCACAGAAGCAAAGGAATTAGGCATTCACTTCTTTGTCATGACCGGCGGCGAACCGATGACAAGAAAGAATGATATTCTCAAGCTTGCAAAGAAGCATAATGACTGCGGCTTCATGATCTTTACAAACGGAACGCTTGTTGATCAGGCATTCTGCGACGGCATGAAGGAATGCGGCAACATCATCTTCTCCATGAGCATTGAAGGAAATGAAGAAGCAACAGATGCCAGACGCGGCAAGGGGACCTTTGCCAAGGTCATGGCAGCAATGGATCTGTTAAGAAAGAATAAGCTTCCTTACGGTACATCCATCTGCTATACAAAGGCAAACTGCGAAGCAGTTACTTCTGATGAATTCTATGACTTCCTGATCAACAAGGGAGTTCTGTTCTCCTGGTATTTCCACTTTATGCCGGTCGGCAAGGATACAGATCTTACTCTTGTACCTACCGTGGAACAGAGAAAGTATATGTATGACAGAATTCGTGCTGTCCGTGGATATACAGGCGGCAAGCAGATTTTCTGCATGGACTTCCAGAATGACGGACAGTTCGTCGGCGGATGCATTGCCGGTGGCAAGTACTACTGCCATATCAACCCAGCAGGCGATATGGAGCCATGTGTCTTCATTCACTATTCCAATGCCAACATTCATGACAAGTCTCTGCTGGAATGCCTCAAGCAGCCGATTTTCAGAGAATATCAGGCAAATCAGCCGTTCAATGAGAACCATCTCAGACCATGCCCAATGCTGGAGAATCCTGAGAAGATTGCCAAGATCGTACACGCATCCGGTGCACACAGCACAGATATGACAGATCCAGAGAACGTTGATGATCTCAGCGCTAAGGTCAAGCCATACGCAGATGCATGGAAGCCTGAAGCAGACAAGCTTTGGGAAGCAGATACACACAGAGTGAAGTAAAGAAAAAGGTATTCAGAGATTATTCTGGATACCTTTATTTTATGGCTGCCTTGTAATGCTCGCCCCACTGCTGCATCGAGTCCAGCACCGGCTTTAAGCTTCTTCCCAGATCCGTCAATGTATATTCCACATGCGGCGGCACTTCCGCATATACTCTGCGGGTCAGCAGTCCCTGATCTTCCATTTCACGCAGATTCGCTGTCAGTACTTTCTGCGAAATTGTGCCAATTGACTTCCTCAATTCCCCAAAGCGCTTTGTCCCCGGCATCAGATCCCGTAAGATCAATACTTTCCAGCGGTCGCTGATCAGCAGGAGAGTTGTCTCAACAGGACAGGGCGGCAGGTTCTTTAATTTTATCTTTTTGAAATTCTCCATCTTCAATATATCCTTTAAATACCGCAATAGTATCTATTTGGTAACTACATTACTAAAAAGTGCTTACTTTACGAAATGGCGGTATGGACATACTATAACATTGTCAAAGGGAAATGCAAGAGCTCCCCGTGAGGGACAATGGAGGAAGATATGAGATTAGTTGATGAATTGAAGAATACAGGTGTTTTCTATGTAGCAACCGCAGAAGGTGATCAGCCGCGGGTGCGCCCATTCAGCAGCGTCACAGAGTTTGAAGGGAATGCATATATCTGCACCAACAATACAAAGAAAGTATATGCACAGATCATGCAGGATGCCAAAGTAGAGATCAGCGGCATGGCCAAGGACGGCACATGGCTGCGCGTACAGGCAGTGCTGGTCAGAGATGACCGTGATGAGGCAAGAAAGGCGATGCTGGAAGATCCAACTGGTCCAAAAACACTGTATACGATTGGTGACGGCATCTTTGAGGTATTTAAACTGACACAGATCAAAGCATTGAAGTATTCCTTTACCAAGGAACCAGAAGAAATTGCATAATCAATATCATTCAGAGCATTGAGATCAATCGAGGCTCTTTTGTACAGGAGGCAGCAGGATGAAGAAGGCACTGCAGTATTTGAATTATCTACAGGAGGAGATTCATTCGGTCGCCATCGCATCGATCGATAAAGAAGGACATCCGGTGACATGCGTCATTGATATCATGCTGGCTGATGAGAAAGGTCTCTATTTTCTGACGGCAAAAGGTAAATCATTCTACGAGCGCATCCGACAGAACGAGAACATTGCTCTGACTGGACTGAAGGGGAAAGACACCATGTCCTCACAGTCGATCAATTTAAAAGGCAGAGTCCATGAGATCGGTTCAGAACGGCTGAATGAGATCTTTGCCAGGAATCCCTATATGGCGGAGATCTATCCGCAGGAACAGTCAAGATCTGTTCTGACGGTCTTTCAGATTGATCAAGGGGAAGGAGAATTCTTTGATCTGTCAAAACGTCCTGTTTTCCGTGAATCATTCTCGTTCGGCGGTGTTCAGACGGAGACTTCTGGATATGTGATCAGCAGTCAATGCACCGGCTGCCGCAGATGTGCAGAAGTCTGCCCGCAGGACTGTATTGATCTTTCTTCGATGCCTGCCGTCATTCAGCAGGAACACTGCCTTCACTGCGGCAGATGTATGGAAGCATGCATGTTCAATGCGGTAGAAAAGAGAAAGATCCAATGAGGAGAACAGAACAGATCAGCTTTCTGATCAATGAACTGTTAAAGGAAATGCCGGCATACAGACAATCTGCAGCGTCATTTCCAGATAATGAGGAAGATCAGCGCAGACTGCTGCGCAGTTTGATGAATGTACGCATGCCTGGTGTTCTTTCACCTGATTTTATCAAAGTGCAGGATGCGCTCCTGCAGTCAGAAGCAGCGGCTAAGGGTATTGTCCACCCTGCTGATCTGAAGCCTGTGGAAGGAACACAGATCTATTTGTGGCAGGGTGATATCACCCGTCTAGATGCGGATGCGATTGTTAATGCTGCCAATGCAGAGATGCTCGGATGCTTTGTCCCATGCCATGGCTGTATTGATAATGCCATCCATTCGGCAGCCGGCCTGCAGCTGCGGAATGAATGCAGTGAGATCATGAAGAAACAGGGACATGCAGAACCGACAGGAGCAGCGAAGATCACAGCAGGATATAATCTTCCGGCCCGATATGTCATTCATACAGTCGGCCCAATTGTTCAGGGAGCAGTCACCGCACAGGATCATGATGATCTATGCAGCTGCTATCTTTCATCCCTGAAGCTTGCCACTGAGAAGCATCTGAGCAGCATTGCCTTCTGCTGTATTTCAACAGGAGAATTCCATTATCCAAATCAGGCGGCAGCCAAAGCCGCCGTCGAAACAGTCCGCAGGTATCTGCAGGAAACAGATCATGAGATCAAGGTGATATTCAATGTATACAAAGAAATCGACAGACAGATCTACCAAGGACTCCTTGGCAAAGATCAATAAGATCAAAGAAGTGCTGAAGAATGCGGATGCAGTTGTCGTCGGGGCTGGCGCAGGCTTATCGACTTCGGCAGGCTTTACATATGCCGGCGGGCGCTTTGAAAAGAACTTCGCAGATTTTATCGCAAAGTATCATTTCACTGATATGTACACAGCAGGGTTCTATCGATTTTCAACATTGGAAGAGCAATGGGCTTTCTGGAGCCGTTTCATTGCGGTCAACCGATATGCAGATGCAAAGAAGCCTGTATACGCACAGCTGCTGCATCTGCTGCAGGGGAAAGACTACTTTGTGATTACGACGAACGTTGACCATCAGTTCCAGAAAGCAGGAATTCCTCATGAAAGACTGTTCTATACACAGGGTGACTACGGGCTCTGGCAGTGCAGTGAACCATGCCATCAAAAGACTTATGACAATGAAGCAGCAGTCAAGGCCATGGTCAGTCAGCAGAAAGAGATGCGGATTCCATCATCCCATATACCGCACTGTCCTGTCTGCGGTAAGCCGATGTCGATGAATCTGCGTGCAGACGACACCTTTGTAGAAGATGAAGGCTGGCATCAGGCACAGGAAAGATATCATGAATTCTTAAGAAAGCATCAGACGGGAAACACCGTATACCTGGAGCTTGGCGTCGGGTGGAATACACCTGTCATTATCAAGTATCCTTTCTGGCAGCTGACACAGAGAAACAAAGATGCCTCCTATATCTGCATCAATCAGGATGTCTCTGAGGTGCCTGAAGAAATTGAAAAGCAGTCCATCTGCATCCATGAAGATATCGGTGCTGTACTGCAGAGTCTCGAAAATTGAAATGACAATAACTGATACTCATGATGAATGAGATCAGTTTTTTGCTTGTGCCTGAGCATTCTGTTTGTATATTTTTTTTGAGCGCATTACGATTCTCGTAGATACAGAAGGAGCACATATGTCAGAACAGAATGGAATCATTGCCAAGGAAGGCAAGCGTGCTAAGCTGGAAAATCCTGCCAGAGTCGTAGAATTGAATCCGCTTGGCACTTTGGAGAAAATTGGATTTCATACCGGTGATACTCTTGTCGATATCGGCGCGGGCAGCGGGCTGTTCAGTCTGGCCGCCGTGCAGATTGGGGCAGGAATGGTGTATGCCGCAGAAACGGATGACGCAATTCTGACTGATCTCAAGCAGCGGGCTGCAGGCATGAACAACCTGAAGACACTCTATGTCAATGGCTGCAGCTATCCGGTCGCTGACCACAGTGCAGACTGGATCATGCTCGCAGCGGTCCTTCATGAAATTGACGACCGCACATCGTTGTTTGCTGAGATGCGGCGCATCCTGAAAAAGAACGGAATGGTCTGCCTGATAGAATTCATCAAGGCCAGGACACCGATGGGACCTGCGCCGGAACACCGGCTGGGTGCACAGAAAGCTGAAGAACTGTTCCGTGAACAGGGTTTTGTAAAAGGGGCTGAATTCAATCTCGGCGATAATCTCTACTGTCAGACGTATTGTCTGCAGGAAAATGGTTAAGTATATAAAAACCGGAAATTTCCGGTTTTTATATGACAGCATATTCAGTTTCACATCCCTGATCCTTCAGCAGACGGATCAGATCATCTGCCTGCATCCATACGGTTGCGGTATTCTCATTGGGATGAATGCCAATCTGCTTTCCCTGAAAATCGGCATCCAGAAAGAACTTTACCTGATGAGAAGTGTCATTCAGCAACCCCAAAGGCGTTACAGAACCCTGATGCAGTCCGAGGATTCTCAAAAGATCATCTTCCGAGGCAAAGCTCAGTCTTCGCGTTCCATGGTCTTCAGAAAACTGTCTGAGATCAATATGCTTCTCTTCGCGCACGGTCAGCAGATAATATTTTCTTTTCTTGTCGTCGCGGAGAAACAGATTCTTTGCGACTGTTTCCGGATGCGGCAGATGAATGCTGAGCATCTCATCAATGGTAAATATTGCTGGATGCTCGACTGCTTCATACGCAAGATGTTCTTTTTCCAGCAGTTCTATGATCTCTGCTTTATTCATACTTTGCCTCCTCAGGAGTCGATTGCCTTTGCACTGTATTCGGTATAATCCATGACATACAGATAAGAATAAATAATATTCAGGTAGTATTCCATGCATGTCTGTGAAAAGAAGGAGGCAATCCGGCGGAATTTCTGTTCCCGGGCTGGCAGCAGAAGATTGATTGAACACAGCTTTGCCAGTTCTGAATCAGCACCGGCAGTAATGCAGATGGTGGCAGCGCCATTCTTTTTCAGTTCCTTGGCACAGTCGACCGTTCCTTTGGTCGTACCGGAGTAGGAAAGGACGATTCCGGCATCTCCGCTGTGCATTGTCTGGGCAAGATGGTGCTGTTCTCCATAGACAGGTGTCGCAAGATAATTGGTGCCTGAACGCATCATTCTTGCCTGGAAGGTGAGACCGGCAAGATATGCATCACCGATGCCGAATAAGGCAACGTTCCTGGCATTGTGGAGGACCATGCATGCTTTCTTGACATCGGAAGGTGAGATCATCTTCTGTGCTTCAGATAATGTCTGCACCGTCAGCTTCCGCAGACTTGCGGCAATTTCACCGACTGAATCATTTGGCGAGAAGGGAAAGTTCGGATCAATCTCGGTCATGTCACTGAAGGAAGAACTGAGCTCCTGGGCATAGCGGATCTTAAAGTCTCGGAATCCACTTAATCCCATGCGCCCGCACAGCCGCATGACAGCACTCGTGGATGTGTAAGTGTACTTGGCAAGTGCCTGCACAGACATATGCAGGACATCATCCTTATGTGAAAGAATATAGGCAGAAATCGCTTTTTCATTTTCAGTGAAGTCAATTTGTTCCTTCAGCATCGTTTCTATTTTCATACTGTCATTCTAACATTGTTCCGGAATAAAATACCGGAATAAAATGAAATAAATCAAAAAGTTTCGGTATAAATTTCTGAAATGTTATCCGCTTATTTCCATTGATCATTAGATAAGCTATGGTGAATATGCAAACAAGGAGGACATGAATCATGTCAGAGAAAAAAGGTGTCAAGATTGTTACTATCGGCGGCGGTTCCAGCTATACTCCAGAATTGATGCAGGGCTTTATCAAGCGTTACAGCGTACTTCCAATCAGAGAAATCTGGCTCGTGGATATTGAAGACGGCAGAGAAAAGCTGAATATTGTCGGTGCACTTGCACAGAGAATGTGGGATGCCTCTGGATATGATGTCAAAGTCCATCTGACCCTTGACCGCAGAGAAGCACTGAAAGATGCTGACTTCGTAACAACACAATTCAGAGTCGGTCTGCTGTATGCCCGCGTCAAGGATGAAAGAATTCCTTTGAGCCATGGCATGATTGGTCAAGAGACCAACGGTGCCGGCGGTATGTTCAAGCTGCTGCGCACTGCTCCTGTCATCAAGGGCATCGTTGAAGATATGAAGGAGCTCTGTCCGAATGCATGGCTGATCAACTTCACCAATCCTTCTGGTATGATCACTGAGACAGTCATCCGCCAGTGCGGATGGAAGAGATGCATCGGCTTATGCAATGTACCAGTCAACATCATGCTGCAGGAGCCGGAGATGATCGGCAGGAAAGCAGATGAGCTTAACTTTGAATTTGCTGGTCTGAATCATTTCCATTTCCACAGAGTCTTTGATGCAAATACCGGTGAAAATGTGACCCATCAGATTGCATACAAAATGATGGAAGATGATAAGTCCAACATGCAGAATATCCAGAATGAGAAGTTCCTGCTGGATCAGCTGCTGTCCATGGACTGCCTGCCTTGCGGCTATCACCGTTACTACTATCTGACTGCTGAAATGCGTAAGAAGGAACTGGAAGACTATGCAAAGCATGAAACACGTGCTGAATCCGTCAAGCAGATTGAGAATCAGCTGTTTGAACTGTATAAAGATCCAGCTCTCCATGAGATGCCGGAACTCCTAGGCAAGCGCGGCGGCAAGTACTACAGTGATGCTGCCTGCGAGACCATCTCTGCAATTTATAACAACAGCGGCAAAGTTATGGTCGTATCAACAGAAAACAAAGGCGCACTGCCTGATCTGCCGGCAGATGCCATTGTGGAAGTCAGTGCCCGCATTACCCGCAGCGGAGCAGAACCTCTGGCCTTTGGCCATATGGAACCAGCTGTCCGCGGCATGGTGCAGCTGATGAAGGCAATGGAAGAAACAATCATCGAAGCAGCTTTGACTGGAAGCTATGGCAAGGCATTGGAAGCATTCGAAATCAATCCACTTGTCGAGCATGGTAAAGGTGCACAGGATCTGCTGAATGAGATGCTGGTTGCCCATAAGAAGTATCTGCCGTTATTTGCCGACAAGATCAAGGAACTGGAAGCTGCCGGTGTCACAGTCCAGGATGAAACAGCCAGAGAGCTCTGCGAGAAGGGTCTTTGATCACAGCAGGAGATGACCATGTACCGCTACTATCCAAGCTGTGTATTCCGAACGATTGATGCTCAGGCGGATGACTGCCTGACTCAGTATGCTAAGGCACAGATGATGGAAATAGCAGGATGCTGCAGATTTGATCATAAAAAGACAGAGGCACAGGACAGATCTCTTTACGTCTGTCAGGCCTGCCGGACAAATATTTCCGCCATCGGCAATACGCCGGAGTCCTTATGGCTGTATCTGGATCAAGACACATCCTTTGTCTTTCCAGATTATCATGGCATGAAGATGACACTGCAGGACTGCTGGCGGTACCGTGATCATACGGAGATCCACGATGCTGTGCGGAGCCTATTGGCGAAGATGAACATAGAAGTTGCAGAGCTGCCCGCGAACCGTACAAAGGCTGATTTCTGCGGCCGCTTCCACTGTACAACGGAAAGATATACTGAACTACGAAAACAGTATGATCCCGACATTCATCTGGACCATCTGCCGGACCATCTTTATGAGAAAATCATGCATGAACATGTCCAGCAGTACCCGACAGAATATGTCATCTGCTACTGCAATACCTGCTACAAAGGAATTCAAACTGGCGGCGGTCACCCGATTCATCTGGCTCAGCTGCTGTTCCAGACAGTGAATCTATCACAAAAGTGAGAGTACATGGAATCCTCATGTGCTCTTTTTCTTCGTTTTACGAACGCATCTGATTGATGTTATGATATGTAAATTAATGTAAGGGGGAATTATCATGAGCGAGGGTGTTATCTGCTTAGTGAATGTTGTCAAAAGCTATGGCAGCCACCAAGTACTAAAGGGTGTCAACCTGACTATCAACCGGGGTGATATTTTCGGTCTCGTCGGCCGGAACGGTGCTGGCAAGACAACAATGTTCAAGACAATCCTCGGACTGTCTGATTATCAGAATGGTACAATTACGATCAATGGCGGAACAGGACATGAGAACCGTTCCAAGATTGGTTTCTTCATCGGCAAAAATTTTTTTGACTACATGACGGCACAGCAGAATCTGGACTACTACTGCACGTTAAAAGGCATCAAGGACAAGCATGAAATTGAAAGAGTCCTGGACTTGGTTGGCCTATCCGGCGTCAACAGTAAATACAAGAACTTTTCATTGGGCATGACGCAGCGCCTTGGCATTGCCAATGCACTGCTGGGACATCCAGAGATCCTGATCCTGGATGAGCCGGTCAACGGTCTGGATCCGCAGGGCATCGCAGATATCCGCAACCTGATGAAGAAACTGAATGCCGAAGAAGGCATGACGATCATTATCTCCTCACATATCTTAGGCGAACTGGAACATACAGCAGTCCGCTTTGGAATTGTCAATGAAGGAGTGATTGCCGCAGAGATCACGGAAGAAGACCTTCAGAAACAGAAGCAGAATGTCAATATTACCGTGAATGAAAAGGATGCAGCAGGGGCAGAAAAGCTTCTGCATGACAACGGCATTGAAGTGGCTGCTGTCACTGACGTCGCAACTTCATTGGAAGATTATTACTTTAATCTTGTGGGAGGTAAGAAATAATGCAGCGTTATGTACATGCGGATCTCAAGCGCATCCGCCGCAAGAAGTCTCATTTCATTGTTCTGCTGTGCATCTATCTGATCATTGCTTTGATTGCTGTCTACAACTGCAGTACAGGCAATCTGAAAGAATTCCAGAACATGGCTAATATCATTGCCGGTACATTGACAATCTATTTCGGCATTATTGTGTTCTTTGCCGTCTTCTCTGCTGATACCAGAACACGGACGATGCAGATAGCGATTGGCAGCGGTCTATCCCGCTCCCAGGTCGTATGGTCAAAGGAACTGGAAGGATTGATCCTGGCAGTCGTTTATGATGCGATTGCTGCTTTGATCCTGTGCCTGGTCCCAGTCATCTTCCATGCAGGTCTGCCTACTTCTTTCTTCAGTGCAATTGCTGTTTCCACCATTCAGTCAATTCTTGAAACGATGGTCTTCTACAACATTTCGATGATTGTGATCTTTGCGACGCTGCATGCAAATTATGCTGAGATCCTGTATATCATGTTCTCATTTGAAATCATTACAGGTATCTTTACGGTTCTGTTCGGCTATCTGAATACACAGTTCGGCTTCCCTGATCTCAGCGGAATCCTGTTCTCTTCTCTTTCCGCATCTTTCTTTGCGGATCCTTGGAATAATCTGCTGAATATTGTCGGCATCGCAGTCTATCTGATCCTGCCAATCTATCTGTCACAGATGGTATTCCGTAAGAAAGAACTTGAATTCTGATACTTGTTATCTGTGCTGCAGAAGTCTTGTATGCTAAAATAAGGTTGCAGTAAATGCGGAAGGAAGGACATTTATGGCAAAGCGAAGAATTACAAATGATATGGAATTCTGGCAGCTGAAGGAAGATTATGCAAAAAGTCTTTTAGCAGCAAGAACAGAAGAAGATAAAAAGAAGAAAAAAGAACTGGAAAAAGAAACAGCTTTTGAAAAGAAACTGCTCGATGACTACGAAAAGCGCAAGATCAAAAATGCGAAGGAACAGGAAAAGGCAGAAGAAAAGCTTTCAAAGCTGAGAGAAAAAACAAAGGCAGACCCAAAGATCTTCTTTGAAGTATCTGCTGTCGAATTAAAATATGTTGATTACGTTTCCCTGAATAAAACACAGAGAGATAAACTTGCAGTCAAGAAGGAATCTCTGCTGGCTTCCATGCATAAAGGCATGTATATCAAGGTGAAGGGTGACAGCAATATCTATCAGATCAAGCAGTCAGAAAAGAGAATGAACGGCATGACATATATTTCCACCGTTGTTTATGGAGATGTCACGATTCAGGATGTTTCCCTGATGATTACCGATTACTACTATGAAAATGAGATCGGTGATACCGGTCATACAATCATTGACTGATGCCCGCTGAACAGCGGGCTTTATTTTCTTATAAGGAGAAGCCATGCGAGAGTTGAACCGTGTTCAGAAGATTGAACAGTCCATTACATATAAATACCGTAAGGAGCTGTGGGCGCCATTTTTAACAGCAGTCAATCAGTACCAGCTCATCTCTCCAGGCGACCATATTGCCGTGTGCATCTCCGGCGGCAAAGACAGCATGCTGATGGCTAAAATGCTGCAGATGCTGCAGAGATATTCTGAGATTCCGTTTGAGCTGACATATCTTGTTATGGATCCTGGATACAATGCATTGAATCGGAAGAAAATCGAAGAGAATGCGAAGACGCTTGAACTGCCGATCCAAATCTTTGAAACACAGATCTTTGCGGTCGCTGATCAGGAAGCAAAAAAACCATGCTATCTCTGTGCCCGGATGAGAAGAGGGCATCTCTACAATCAGGCAAAGGAACTTGGCTGCAATAAGATAGCCTTAGGACATCATCTCAATGATGCAATCGAGACTGTTTTAATGTCGATGTTCTGGTCTTCCAAGCTGGAGACAATTGTACCGAAGTGTCACAGTGAGAACTTTGCCGGGATGGAACTGATCCGGCCGATGTACTGCGTCAAGGAAGATGCGATTAAGGCATGGTGCAGCTATAATCAACTTGAATTCATTCAGTGCGCCTGCAGATTCACAGAGAATATTGCCAAGGAAGATGAACATCTTTCCAAGCGGTATGAAGCAAAGATGCTGATCAAGGAGCTGAAAAAAGACAATCCTGAGATTGAAGATAATATGTTCCGTGCCCTGCATAGAGTGCAGCTGAATACATTCCCTGGATATCAGAACGGGAAAGAGGTGCATAATATTCTTGATGACTATGATAAAGGAAAGAAATAATATGACAGAAAAGGAAAAGATGCTTGCTGGTCTGGAATATGACTGCGGTGATCCTGAACTGATCCAGTTATGGCATCAGGCAAAAAATCTGGCCAGACAGTACAACAATCTTCCTTCAGCAGATCTGAAGACAAAAGAAGAAGTCCTGCAGAAGATGCTTGGCGGATTTGGAAAGAACCTGTGGGTCACTCCACCATTTTATGTGGACTATGGAAAGAATATCTATTTCGGCAGCAACTGCGAAGTCAATATGAACTGCACGTTCCTGGATGACAACAAGATCATCATTGGAGACAATGCTTTGATTGCACCCAATGTGCAGATCTATACCGCGTATCATCCGACCAATGCGGCTGACCGTTTTGGGGAACCAAAGGAAGATGGCTCCTATACCTTCTGCAAGACCATCACAGGACCGGTCAAAATTGGCAGCGGCTGCTGGATTGGCGGCGGTGCGATTCTGCTGCCAGGCGTGACCATCGGCGATAATGTTGTGATAGGGGCAGGAAGTGTCGTTACTAAGGACATTCCATCCAATACTGTGGCTGCCGGAAATCCCTGCCATATTCTGCGCAGCAATATATCAAGAAAATAAGTGCGTCATTCACAGAGAAGAGGAGGCAGCAGATATGCTGTTAGGTTCAATTGAAACAGGCGGTACAAAATTTGTGTGTGCAGTCGGTGATGAAAATGGAAAGATCATTGATCAGATAAAATTTCCAACAACATTGCCAGAAGAGACAATGAAACAGGCAATTGACTGGTTTGAACCGAAGAAAATTGAAGCTGTCGGTATTGCCTGCTTTGGACCTATTGACCTTCGCCGTTCTTCACCGACGTACGGGGCAATTACCACTACTCCAAAACCAGGATGGGAAAATTTCAATATTGTCAATGAGGTAAAGAATGCACTGCATGTTCCGGTTGGTTTTGATACAGATGTCAATGGATCACTGCTTGGAGAAGTGACCTGGGGCAGTGCCAGGGGACTGAGTGATGCTGTATACATCACCATTGGAACTGGCATCGGTGCCGGCATTATGACAAATGGCAGACCGCTTCATGGCATGCTGCATCCGGAAGCTGGACATATCGTGATTCCAGTCAGAAAAGATGATGCTTTCCAGGGCGTATGTCCATATCATGGCACATGCTTTGAAGGCCTTGCTTCTGGTCCGGCAATTGAAAAGCGCTGGGGAAGGCCGGCAGCAGAATTGATTGACCAGCCTCAGGTGTGGGATCTAGAAGCGTTCTATATTGCAGAAGCTGTCAGTATCTATATCTGTACACTCAGTCCGCAGAGAATTATTCTAGGCGGCGGTGTCATGCATCAGGAACAATTGTTCCCTATGATCCGTCAGAAGGTGTCAGAGATGATCAATGGCTATATTCAGACAGATGAAATGAAGCATTTAGATACCTATATTGTTCCAGCCAGTCTGCATGATGATCAGGGAATTATGGGCGGTCTGAAACTGGCCTGTGATGCTCTAAAGAAAAATGCTCTAAAGTAACGTAAATTGAATGATAAAAAAGACTGATCTGGATGAGAATTGTCCAGTTCAGTCTTTTTACTGTGATGATTTTTTCTGCAGTGCTTCTTTATCAATGATCTTGTATCCCTGATCTGTCTTTTTCAAAATTCCATCCGCACATAATTTATTCATGATGCGGAAGATATGCCGATAGCTCATTCCAACCGACTGGGCAGCATCACTGAGAACATCCGTGAACAGTCCACGGCGCTGGCTCATCAGGATATATGAACATAATCTTTCATCACTGGAATAAAGTGCAGAGGCAACTCTTGCATTGTCACTGTTGACAACAATATCAGCCAATGACTTAGCAATATAGTTCATGAAGACAATATTCTCCCGCATAGATGCAGTATTGCTGGCAAAGGGAATGGCAATCATATGCAGAGGGGTCAAAGCAGTCACGGTCGTTGCGCCAGTCGGGCTGTCCTTCATGATTTCGATGGATCCCAGCAGTCCCTTGGAGATGTAGTATGTCAGGATCAGATTCTTTCCATTCTGCGCATTAATGCAGATTTTTGCAGTACCATGCAGAATGATATAGAGACAGTCCATCTGATCTCCCTGCTGAAGGACAAGTTCACGCGGTTCATAACTGACCCGGTGAATCCCTGAAAGAGAAGACAGCTTTAAGCCATAGTCTTTCAGAATCTCTCTGTCTGTATCTTTGATCAGTTCCTGTTTCATACATTTCTCCACTGCCATCAGTCTACCTTATTTATCATATAAATACCATGACATATGTCAGGATACCCTTGGAGGAAGCGGGATTACACTGAATCCATCAAGGAGGAATTCTTATGGAACAGTTTCTCGTTCTGCTTACCGGCATGTTGACTGCTGTCATGATCTCAATCAACGGCAGTCTGTCTGCCAGTACAGGCATGTATCACTCGGCTGTGATCATTCATCTTGTCGGCGTTGTTTTCTCATTTATTCTCTGTATGGTCAAGAAAGAGAAGATATGGAGGCATCGGAAGGTGCCTGTCTATGCATATCTAGGCGGTGCCGTCGGTGTCCTCACAGTGATGTTCAATAATTATGCTTTTTCCTATCTCAGTATGACAGCTATCGTTGCCTTAGCACTGTTCGGCCAATGTGTGACTTCCAATATCATCGACAGTTTCGGCTTGTTTGGAATGAAGAAAAGACCAATGTCAAAAGCTTCCTGGACGGGACTGCTGCTGTCCTGCATCGGCATTGCCATCATGCTGAGCGGCAGTACTGTTTCTTCGCTTCTGCCGACAATCCTTTCCTTATGCGCCGGCATTACAATCGTCCTGTCAAGAACAGTCAATTCACGGCTTGCTGGAGAAGCCGGGGCTATGACAGGCTCTTTTATCAACCATCTGGTCGGGCTGCCGTTCTGCATCCTGCTGTTGATCATCATGCCGCAGGAGATAATGGATCTTTCTGCCTTCAGTCCATGGATGCTGCTGGGTGGGGCGTTTGGTGTAACTACTGTTTTTCTGCAGAATATTACGGTCTCAAAAGTCGGCGGTCTGCGCTTGACGATGCTCTCTTTTGTCGGTCAGATCTTTACCAGTATTGTTCTGGACTGGATCACTGGCTCCTCTTCTTCGCCGCAGCTGTTCTATGGAAGCCTTGTTGTAGGCATCGGTCTGATTGCCGGCATGGCAATGGAATGGAAGGAAGAACGTTTCAGACAGTCCTGCCAGGAAATCTGATGAAAAATTTCTTCTCTCATCATACAATATAAGTAGAAATGATATGAGAGAGATCTTCTATGATATATAACAAATGGTATGCCGTTCTTCCATCCAGCGCAGTGAAAAAGCAGCAGGTCTGAAGATGGGCGAGCCAAGTATGATCAATGATCATATTCCATTTTTTGAAGAAGATGTGGATGACAGCTGGGTCTACAGTGAAATTGAAGATCACTGGAACTCCCATTATTCCCGCTGTATTGAAAACCAGCTGGATGTTGTCCATCTGCCGTTCATTCATCACAATACAATCGGCAGAGGAAACAAGACAGTCGTCAACGGTCCTAAGGTGGAACTGATTGAAGGCGGACTGATCACCAGTGCCAACAACGATGTGGATGAGGGGCAGACACCGAAGTCCTCGGATGAGTGTGTCATCAAATCAACCTATTTGAAATTTCTTTTTCCTAATCTCTGGATGAATCACATCAGTGACAAGATGAAAATCATCATTTACTTTGCGCCTGTAGATGATGAGAATACCATTCTGTATATCCGCTTCTACAGCAGGGCGGCTGGAAATAAAGCAGGGGATGCATGCATTGCATTCTTCGGCAGATTCGGCAACCGCATTATCGAAAGACAGGATAAGAGAATTTTAAGTACGCAGAAGCCGAAGGCATCGTCCTATCGTTCCCAGGAGAACCTGCTGGCAGGAGACCTGCCGACCATTCAGTATCGCCGGCTATGAGAAGAGTTGAAGAACAAAATATAACAGGAAGCACGCAGTGCTTCTTTTCTTTTTGCTTTCATAATGTTCGAAAACGAACAAATAATGGTTGCGTTGAATTTGGCATTGTATATAATATAGTTTATAAAACGAACAATGTGAGGATGAATGATGAAATTTGAAATGTGGGATGCAATTGATGCAGTCGTAAAGCTCTATGACGAACTTCTGGAACCTGTATATGAAAAGCACAGTCTGACAAAATCAGAGCTGGATATTCTGCTGTTCCTGGCAAACAATCCAGAATATGACAGAGCGGCAGATATCATTGAAGTGCGCAAGGTGGCAAAGTCGCATGTCTCCGTTTCAGTGAACTCTCTTTTGGAAAAAGGATATCTGAAGAAGAAGGAACAGAAGGAAAACAAGAGAGACATCCATCTAACTGTTACGAAAAAGGCAGATAAGATCATTGAAGACGGCAGAGCAGCACAGAAGCTGTTTGACCAGACAATCATGAAAGGCTTTACGCATGAAGACCGTAAGGCACTGCAGGCAGCTTCCGCAAAGTTCCTGGCAAACTGTCAGCAGTATGGAGGGGAAAACAGATGAATCGTACTGATTTATTAGGCAGCGGCAGTATTAAGTCGCTCTTCTTTCGACTGACCATTCCTGCTGTTGTGGCACAGGTCATCAGTCTTCTTTATAACATCGTTGACCGCATCTATATCGGCCACATGGCAGAAGTCGGCCAGTCTGCGCTGACAGGTGCTGGACTGTTCGTGCCGATTCTTCTCTTGATCAATGCCTTTGCCATGTTAGTTGCAAGCGGCGGTGCACCGCTGATGTCCATCCGTCTAGGCGAAGGACAGAAAGAAAAGGCAGAAAAGATCATGGGCAACAGCTTCTCTGCACTGATCCTATTGTCGATTGTCCTGACCATAGTCATGTATCTGGCAGCACCGCAGCTCTTATATTTCTTCGGCGCATCAGAAAATACATTTGTTTACGCACTGCCGTATGCAAGAATTTATATCCTCGGTACGATCTTTGTCACCATTGCCTTAGGCATGAATTTTTATATTTCTGCACAGGGCTTTGCGAAAGAAAGCATGATGACAAATATCATCGGTGCAGTGATCAACATCATACTGGATCCAATCCTGATCTTCGGCTTCAACATGGGTGTAGAAGGGGCGGCAATCGCAACTGTCTTTTCACAGGCAGTCAGTGCGGCCTGGGTCATTCTCTTTCTGATGGGGACAAGGCCGAGTGTGCGTCTGCAGAAAAAGACCTTCCGGATTGAGAAGAAGATTCTGATGCCATGCCTGGCATTGGGCGCGTCTTCCTTTATCATGCTGTCGACCGAGAGCCTGCTGTCGATTACCTTCAACCACAGCCTTGCCGTATACGGCGGGGATATGGCTGTCGGGGCAATGACAATCATCACCAGTGTCTCTTCCCTGATCTCCATGCCGCTCAACGGCATTACGCAGGGCGCAGCACCTCTGCTGAGCTATAACTTTGGTGCAGCTAAGAATGACAGAGTCAGAAAATCCTTCCGCATGATCTTCACAACATGTGTTGTGTATGCCGGTATTGGATGGATCTTGATCATGCTGCTGCCGCGGACGATTGCTTCTGCTTTTACTGCCAATACAGAACTGCTTGATTACAGTGTATGGGCAATGCGCATTTACTTTGCATGTACGATTACCCTAGGGTTTCAGATTTCATGCCAGCAGTCATTTGTGGCCCTGGGACAAGCAAAGATCAGCTTGCTGATGGCACTGCTCCGGAAGATCATACTGCTGATCCCGCTGATCCTGATCCTGCCGCATTTTATCTCAAATCAAGTATTTGCTGTCTTTATTGCTGAACCAATCAGCGATGCTATCGCTGCATCGGTCACAACAATTATGTTCTTTACGCGGGTCGAAGGCATTCTTGCCAAAGGACCGCAGAACCGTCAGATTGAAGCATAAAAAAATTCTCCTGAGAGAATTTTTTCTTAGAAGTGCTCGTAGAAAGGCATCTTGTTGTAGGCATATAGTCTAGCAACTAATTCACCATCCGACAGGTCTTTCATTGGTCCTACCAATGCATCCATATGCTGGAGGAATTCTCCTACAGAAGCATCTGGGAAAGCCTTATGATGGATTTCTTCCAGCAATTCATAAATATTCTGACGGTCGCTCATTTCAATCTCCTTTTTCTATATCAGGTGATGGTCATACAGATAATGACCGACACCATCATCATCACAGTCATGTTCCGTGATATCATCACAGATCTTTTTAACATCTTCCATGCCGTCTTTGACGCAGACAGATTGTCCAGATGTCTTCAGCATTTCAATATCATTCTCTGCATCGCCGAAGGCAATGACATCCTTCAGGTCCATGCCGATAGATTCACAATACTTTTTCAGTCCTTCACCTTTATTATTCATTGGATCCTGGAGCTCAACTAATTCCGGTCCTGTCCGGAAGCAGGCAATGCGGCTGCCGAACTTCTTTCTGGCAAATGCTTCGACTTCTTCCGCTTCCTTGACGGTCGGATAACGGTACAGGATCTTGCCGGTCGGTTCTGACCAGAGATCTGATTCATCTCTGCAGATCTCTACACGGCACATATGGCGCATGCCGGAAGCTTTGATTTCATCGTCCATCAACAGGGACAGTTCATAACCTTCACGGTATACAAACGGGTTGGTATCAGGGAAGTCCCGCAGTGCCGCGACGATTTCCTTGAGCTCTTCTGTAGACAGCAGATGGTAATCTTTCTTTTCGTTAGATGCCTTGGTCCATAATTCTCCGCCGTTCATGCCAATCAGGAAATCAAACTGGAAGCTGAGCCCCCATTCTTTGTAATGATCAGAGACACCCTGCCATAACGGTCTGCCTGAAGCGATGCCCAGAATGATGCCTTTCTGATGCATCTCTTCAAATGCCTGCAGGGTCAAAGGACCTGGGACATGGCGTGTCCTTCCTCTTAAAGTACCATCAATATCCGCAATAAACATTTTCATACACTGTGCCTCACGGTGGTAATTGTACCACGCAGGAGCGGGAAATGGTGAATCTATGAACGGTAAACCATTTTACTTTTCCAAAAATTGGAAAAGAGCTTAAATATTCGTCATAATTATAAAAATATTTAAAAATAATGAACCGGTTTACCTTGAAAGATAGAAAGCAATCAACTATGATAGTGGAGTAGTTAAAACAGGAGGAAAATATGGAAACAATACTCGACAAATTTAAACTGACCGGCAAAGTAGCCTGGATCACAGGAGCATCCTATGGATTAGGACTGGCATATGCAACAGCGTTTGCACAGGCTGGCGCAAAGATTGCCTTTAATGACATCAATCAGGAACTGGTTGATAAAGGACTTGCCGCTTATAAGGAAAGAGGCATTGAAGCGTATGGTGCCGTCTGTGATGTCACTGATGAAGCAGCTGTCGCAAAGTTTGTAGCAGACGTCAAGGCAAAGCTTGGCTCAATTGATATTCTGGTCAACAATGCCGGCATCATCAAGCGGATCCCAATGGTCGAGATGACCAAGGCACAGTGGGATCAGGTCATCAATGTCGATCTGACAGGACCGTTTGTATGTTCCAAGGCTGTTCTGCCTGATATGATTGCCAAGAAGTCCGGCAAGATCATTAATGCATGTTCAATGATGTCTGAACTTGGACGTGAGACCGTATCTGCTTATGCAGCTGCTAAGGGCGGCTTAAAGATGCTGACAAGAAATATCTGCTCTGAATATGGTCAGTATAATATCCAGTGCAATGCGATAGGACCTGGCTACATTGCAACACCGCAGACAGCTCCATTAAGAGCGAAGCAGGCAGATGGATCCATGGCACCGTTTGACAGATTCATCCGTTCGAAGACGCCTGCACAGCGCTGGGGAGAAACAGAAGACCTGATGGGCCTTGCTGTATTCCTTGCTTCACCAGCATCTGACTTCATCAACGGCCAGGTCGTCTATATTGACGGCGGCATTACTGCCTATATCGGACAGGATCCAAGCCAGCTTGATGAATCAAAGTTTGCTGACATCAAGGAAGATACTTCTGTTAAGGTTGCTGACTGATCTATGCATAACAGTTCTGGTGAATACTGGAACTGTTTTTAAGCGAAGGAGAAAAGAATATGAAAATAGCTTTGATCAATGAAAACTCACAGGCCGCAAAGAATGAGATCATCTTCAATGCACTGCAGAAAGCTGTTGTCCCGATCGGACACGAAGTCATCAACTATGGAATGTACAGTGCAGATGATGAAGCACAACTGACGTATGTACAGAACGGCATCTTGGCATCGGTGCTGCTGAACAGCGGTGCAGCAGATTTTGTCGTAACTGGCTGCGGCACAGGGGAAGGCGCAATGCTCGCCCTCAACAGTTTCCCAGGTGTCATATGTGGACATATCGAGACACCATTGGATGCCTATACGTTCTCGCAGATCAATGCGGGCAATGCAGTCGCCATCCCATATGCACTTGGCTTTGGCTGGGGCGGAGACCTGAACCTTCAGTATATCTTTGAGAAGCTGTTCGCCGAAGAACCAGGGGGAGGCTATCCAAAGGAGAGAGTGGTCCCAGAGCAGAGGAACAAGAAAATTCTGGACAATGTGCGCATGAATGCCTTCCGTCCGCTGCCGGAAATCCTGCAGAGCCTGGACAGAGATCTAGTAAAAGGGAGCTTTGCCGGAAAGCACTTTGATGAGTACTTTGCACGTGACTGCAGAGTCCCTTCCTATCTTAAATTAATCAATGAACTGAAGAAGTGAAGCGGAGAAATCTGCTTCTTCTTTTTGAACAAATGTTCGAAATCTTTGTTATTTTATAGGTTTTGTGAGAAAATAACATACGTACTAAGCAAAGGAGACTACACGATGAACAAACCAGAATTAAATGATGAATTAGCCAAGACCAAAATCAGGAAGTATAAGACATTTGGCGGGAATACAATTGAGATCATGTATGGAGCACTGGATGAAAACGGAAAAGCAGTTCCTCCTAAGGAAGATGCAGATGACGGACATGGTACATGGTTCGGCATTGAAGTGAATGGAGACTACCGTATGTTTGCCTGGACACATTCCAAGGCAGAGGGCGGCAGTACAGAATATGGAACAGAGTACAAAGAAAAGGCGCTCGACACATTAAAGGAACAGCTGAATAAGAAGACCGAGCTTGCCAGAGAGCTTGAAAATATGCTGCATAACGGCGACAGTGATGAAAATGCACTGAATGCCATCAAGGATGCATGGAACAAGCTGACCGTATGGAATGTTCCTGTTGAGAAAGATATTATCAAGCGTTATGAGAAGGCACTGAATGCCTTTGAACCGAAGATGGAGGAAATCAAGCAGAACATCGCTGCCAAGGGCACTATCGTTGATCAGGCTAAGAAGCTGCTCGATGCTGACAACTTCCGCAACGCAAGAAATGAACTGGATAAGCTGAAGGATTCCCTGCGTGAGATCGGCAGTGCCGGCTCTGCTAAGGATGATGAATTCCATGAGCAGATCCGTGAGATTGAGAATACACTGCGTACAAAGCAGAAGGACTTCAATGAACATATCAACGAATCCAGAAGTACTGCTGAAACAAAAAAGACAGAACTGATCAGTCAGGCAAAGAAGCTGGTATCAAATGTCTCAAATTTCAAAGAGACGAATGTGAAGATGAATGAACTGTTTGATGCATGGAAAACAGCAGGCAGTGCAGGTCATGAAGTTGATGAGAAACTGTGGGAAGAGTTCAATGGTCTGAGAAAGCAGTTCTTTGACGCAAGACAGAAGTTCTTTGATGAGCGTGATGAGCAGCTGAAGAAGTCCGGTGAAACAAAGCAGAAGCTGATTGAAGAAGCAAAAGCTATTGTTGAGAAGAATGATTTCGGCAGAAGTGCTGCTGACCGCATGAAGGCATTGGATAAAGAATGGAGAGCAGCAGGATATTCCGGCAAGGATATCAATGATTCTCTCTGGGATACCTTTACAAAGACAAAGGAAGCATTCTGGTCTGCAAAGAAGGCAATCTTTACAAAAGCTGTAGAAGCGGATATTGAAAAGGCACAGAAGGAATTAGATAAGATCAACAAGGAACTGGAAGATCTGGAATACCGTCTGGAAGTTGCACCAAATCCAACGATGAAGAAGGATGTAGAAGATACAATCTATGTCAAGCGGAATGAAAAGACGGATAAAGAAAAAGAATTAGAAGAATTGAAGAAGAAAGCCAGTGAATAACCGGAGACTCACAGAGATGTGAGTCTTTTTGGTATAATGGAGAAATGAAAAAACAGACAGTTGGCATCGTTGCACATGTCGATGCAGGAAAAACAACATGTATTGAAGCGATGCTGTATCAAAGCGGCACCATCAGAAAGCTTGGCCGTGTTGATTATCGTGATACCGTGATGGATTATGATGAAGAAGAACGCTCACATGGAATCACCATTTATGCCAAAGAAGGGCACTTTGACTGGAAGGATACCAGATTTTACCTGATTGATACGCCAGGGCATGTCGACTTCTCCGCCGAGATGGAACGCAGTCTTTCGATTCTTGACTGTGCTGTATTGGTAATCAATGGTCAGGATGGTGTCCAGTCACATACCGAAACAATCTGGAAGTGCCTGGCACATTATCATATTCCAGTGATTGTCTTTATCAACAAGATGGATATTTCCTATCTTCCTGCAGAACAGCTGATCAAGGACCTGCATGCAAAATGTTCCGACGCATGTGTTGCCTTTCATCAGAAGGGATATGAAGAAGAACTGTCATTGACGGATGACATTCTTTTAGAAGAATACATGCAGACAGGCACCTTTCATCAGGATTCTCTTTTAGATACATTCTATCAGCGGAAGTTCTTTCCCGTTCTGCTGGGCTCAGCATTGAAGATGCAGGGCATTGATGAACTGATGGATCTGCTGTCCTTCTTTACCCCGGAACGCACCTATCCGCAGGATTTCGGTGCCAGGATCTATAAGATCTCAACTGATGAAAAAGGAGACCGTTTGACACATGTCAAGATCACCGGCGGTGTCCTGAAGGCAAAAGATAAGATCAGTGAGACCGAAAAAGCAGATGCCATCCGTCTGTATCAAGGCAGCAGCTTTACTTTGATGAATGAAGCAGAAGCAGGTGATGTTGCTGCTCTGAAGGGAATCACCTCATTTGAACCAGGGCAGGGGCTTGGCTTTGAAAAGGATAGCGAGAAACCGCTCCTCAGCGCATATATGACATATGAACTGATCCTGCCGGCTGGAACCAATACGCTTGCCTTGAATGAAACGATGAAGCAGCTGGCTGAGGAAGACCCGCAGCTGGAAGTATCCATCGATGAAAAGACACAGAAGATCCAGATCCAGATCATGGGCGAAATGCAGAAGGAAGTGCTGCAGAAAAAGATTTTAGAGAGAAGCGGCATTGAGATTGGCTTCGGCATTGGCTCTATCGTATATCAGGAAACAATCAAGGAACCTGTGGAAGGGGCAGGGCACTTTGAACCTTTGCGTCATTATGCGGAAGTCCATTTGCGCTTGGAACCTCTGCCGGCAGGAAGCGGGATTGAAGTTATCAGTACCTGCAGCAGCGATGAATTGAATTCCTCCTGGCAGAGATCGATTATCAGTGCACTGCAGAGAAAAAGACATCTCGGTGTCCTCAGCGGTTCTCCGCTCACGGATGTAAGGATCATTTTGACTGCCGGCCGCGGAAACATCAAACATACTTCCGGTGGGGACTTCCGTCAGGCGGCGCTGCGGGCAGTCCGTCAGGCTTTAATGAAAGCTGACAGTATTCTTTTAGAGCCTTACTATACATTTACACTGAATGTTCCGGCTGCCTCCCTGAGCAGAGCGTTATTTGATCTGGAGACGAGAAATGCAGAAGTTGCTGTCAATGAAGAAACAAATGGCACAATGACAATTCAGGGAAAAGGGCCAGTCAGGACACTGACGAATTATCAGAGCGAAGTGACCTCCTACACCAAGGGACTTGGCAGATTTTCATGTACACTGGAAGGCTATCATCCTTCTCAGGCGGCCGCGAAGATCATTGCCGAGATCAGCTATGATCCAGAAGCAGATCTTAGAAATCCTTCCGGTTCTGTATTCTGCGCCAATGGTGCAGGCTACTATGTGCCTTGGAATGAAGCGGATGCACTGATGCATGTTCAGCTGAAGAAGGAAACTACAGCCAGCTTTGAAAGAGAAAAGATCAAAGTCAATGAAGCAGATCTTTCCGCCATTCTGAAAAGCGCTGTATCCAATAACCGCAATGAAAAGAAGGAAGCGCGGCCGAAAGCTGAACCTAAGCCAGCGAAGCAGAAGGCTGCTCCGAAGAATCTGCCGTCCTTATTGATCATTGACGGCTACAACATGATCTATGACTGGCCGGACCTGAAGGAGATTGCCAAGGAAGATCTGTATGATGCACGGGCAAAGCTGACATCCATTCTGCAGAATTATCAGGCATATACCGGGGAACAGATGATCCTTGTCTTCGACGGCTATCAGAAGCAGGATAATCACGGCACTGTTCTCAAGAAAAGGAACTTGACCATCGTCTATACAAGAACTGATGAAACGGCTGATGCATGGATTGAACGGGCAGGGTACGAATATCGGAATACCTATGCATTGTCGGTTGCGACCTCAGACGGTCTGATCCAGAACGCTGTATTCTCACAGGGTGCACTGCGCATCTCCGCAAGAGAATTTAAGAACCGTATTGATTTCATCAATACACAGATCAAAGAAAAGACAGAAAACCTCTGAATTTACAGTTAAAAACAAGTGACTGCTGTTTTTTTACGAAAATAGGATACAATGATTACATGGGAAAAGAAGAACATAATCAGGGGAATACACTGGCGAAACTGCCGTATATCCTGCTTGAACTCATCAATAACGAGAATCCGGAAAGTGTCGATTATATTATCGGCAAGTATATTCTGGATCATATGAATCAGCTCAGCGGAGCTTCTATTCAGGACATTTCTGATGCATGTGAAGTATCCAAGAGCACTTTGAGCAGATTCTGCCGGAAGATCGGCCTGGAAGATTTCCAGGAGATGAAGGATGAACTTCAGCATGCCAATATCAATCCAAGCAACAAGTTCAATGTACCGTTGGTGGATTCAGACGGCAAAGGATATCTGAAGAGCGTCAGTGAGCAGGTCATGAAGCTGGATGCTGCACTGGATTATAAACTGATAGAAAAGCTGGTCAGAGAGATCTATGATGCAAAGAACATCATTCTGCTTGGCTCCATGCAGGCAATGAATCCGGCGGTCAATCTGCAGCAGGATATGCTGTTCTGCGGCAAAGTGACCCGTGTTCCAAGTATGTTCTCACTGCAGGTCAGTGCAATTGAACGCGCACGTCCCAATGATCTGCTGATCTGTTTCTCCAACAGCGGCATCTTCTTTGAACGTCTGTTTGAAAATCAGGGAGATCTTCATAAACTGGATCATCTGCGCATCTGGATGATCACTGGCAATGAGAATGTTAAGAAGCTGTCCTATGTCAACGAGAGCATCATTATTCCTGACAATCATGGCTATGTATCGCATCCGCTGCAGTTCAATCTGACTGCCCGTGTCATTGCAATGGCATATGCGGAATACTATAAAAAGATGAATGAAAAAAAGGGACATTGAGTGAAGTCCCTTTTCTATTTGGCTGCGATGATATATTGAATCAGAATATCCAAGAACATCATGTAGCTGAACTGTTCTCCTAAGACAATTTCTTCCCCTAAAGATTTTGGCAGAGTAGGAAGGACCACTACATCATTAAAATCTTTGCGGAGAGGATGTTTCGGCGAGGTGGTGATCAGCAATGTATGCGGTTGGCGGTCAGGCATCTGCTCAATTGTTTCAATTTCATGGCGAAGAGAAGGATTCCGTGAGGAAAAATCAATCAGCAGGTCATTGCTGGTGTATGTATATGGGAGCATCCACATCTTATCTGTGCTGATGCTGGTGGATTTGATTCCGCATAAGGACAGCAGTGCCATTAAATAATCAGCAGGGATTTTTGACAGAGAGTGTCCGGTCAGATATACCGTATTTGATTTTTTGATCAATTCCGCAATCGATTTCATCTGTTTTGCAGATAATGAATTTTCTGTTGTTTCCAATAATTGACTATACATATCAGCACGAGAATTTTTTTTCGTTTCACTCTGCATGCCTTCAATATCAATTTGTGCCTGGTACTGCAATTCATTATACCCTTTGAAGCCAAGCTTCTGAGCAAAGCGAGTCAGACCCGCCTGAGAAACACCGCTGGTCTGCGTTATTTTAGAAATGCTCTCACGGGCAAATATATCTGGGAAGCGAAGAAAATTATCGTAGATTGCTTGATCGGTTTTCGTAAAAGATGCAGATTTCAATTTCATTGTGTCGAAGATTGTCATAAGAATACCTCGCCTATGTAATATTTTACATCAAATGAATCATAATTTAAATGAATAACGATTCAAAATATAAAATAATTATTGAATTGAAATTCAATTTAGTTTATATTGTTCCTGTGGAAAGCGTTTACAAAAATCTAAATGAAAGAATGATGCCGATGAATACTGCAGATTCTAAAGCATTCGCTGCTTTCAATAGATGGGTAGGCGAAGGATTCCCATACATCTGCTTCATTTGCAAAAATTGAATCCAAATTCAAAAATAGGGAGAATATATGAAAAAGTTTGAAGATTGGCTGACCCTTGCGTCAAGCAAATTTGCAACAAATCGAGTGTTAAATGTAATTCAGCGTGCATTCATGATCCTGCTTCCAATTACAATGGTAGGTTCAATTGCCTCACTGCTGAAAGGAATCAGTATCGGCGGTTATCAAGCATGGCTCCAGTCTACCGCTTTGTATCCTGCACTTGGAGCAGTCTACCAATTCACCGTAGGTATCTTAGCTCTATACATCGTATTCCTTGTCGGACTTCAGTTTGCTTCTATCTATAATCTGCCGAATGACGGTGTAAATATCGGCTTGACCGCTTTGATGGGCTTCTTCATCATTACACCTTATACACAAGCTGAAACAGCATATGGAGCAGCAACCTTATCGACACAGTGGCTTGGCTCTTCAGGCATGTTCATGGCAATCATTCTTGCTTTTGCAACAGGAGGTATCTTCAAATTCTGCAATGCAAAACATATTGAGATCAAAATGCCTGATTCAGTACCACCAATGATTGCACGTCAGTTCAGTGCTTTGATTCCGGCATTTTTTGCAACAATCATATTCATTGCAATCAAGATAATTTTCGGTATGACACCGATTGGTGATGCACAGACTGCAATCTATTCTTTGATTTCAGCACCTCTGAGCCATTTAAGCGGAAATATATGGGGCTTATTTGTGATTTATCTTGTTCTGTACTGCATGTGGTTCTTCGGTATTCATGGCGGTATGACAGTTATGCCGATCATGATGTTGTTATTTACTCAGGTCCAGATGGAAAATTTAGCTGCATATCAGGCAGGTTCTGCTCTTCCTCATATGGTAACTGGCGCAATCTTGAGCTATGGTTCAGGCTCTTTCCCATTGATTATTGCAATGCTGATTTTTGCAAAATCAAAAGCAAATCGTTCGATTACAAAACTGGCCGCAATTCCATCATTCTTTGGTGTTGATGAGCCGTCTTACTTCGGAGTTCCAATGATTCTGAATCCAATCTTCTTCCTCCCATGGGTTGTTTTCACACCTGCTATTGCTGTATTTGGTACTTATGCTCTTGAAGCTGCTGGCCTGATTCCTTATGCAACTGGTGCTAGCGCTGGTTCATTCGTTCCTTTCTTTGTCATTGATCTTGTCAGCTATGGCTGGAGAGGTGTTGTATGGGGCCTGTTGATATTTGCTTTATGTGTTCTTGTCTATATTCCTTTTGTAAAGGTATATGATAAGCAGAAGTGTGCTGAAGAGGCGAAGATTGAAGCAGAAGAAGTTGCGGCAGAAAATGCAGAAGTAAAAGCAGTATCCCAGAACGTATAAATAAAAGGCAATTCATTTCCTTTCAATAATGTAAAGATAGGAGGTCCAATATGAAATTATTAATGCAGTCTGATGATTATGGTATTACGCGCGGAGCTTCATGCGGTATTATTCATGGCATCAAGCATGGTATCATACGAAACACAGGCCTGTTTGCAAATATGCCATGGGCAGAAGAATGTGTGGATATGCTGAGACCATATCTGGATGAGATTGGATTCGGCATTGATCTGAATGCGTCCACAGGTCCATCACTGCTCGGCTATGAAAAAGTGCCGTGTCTTTGCCGCAAAGATGGTTCTTTCTATACCAGCAGAGAGAATCGGGCAATGGATGAAGCAATAGCAAATCATGATCACGTAGATTATGAACAAGTATATGCAGAATTTGAAGCTCAGATTCTAAAGTTTCAAGAGCTTGTTGGCAGACTTCCAGATTATTTTCATGGACATGCATACGGGACGGAGACGACTTACAAAGCGAGTATTTCTCTCGCTCAAAAATATCATCGCCCTTATACATTGGAAATAGGAAGGCGTGCTGAAGTGAAAGAGACTGGCATGGGTTGGTATAAATATGGCGGCGGAGTCGAGGAACAATTGAAAGAAGACCCAATTGCATATATTACTGCCGATGAAAATGGATTGCTTCAGAGTGAGTATGGTTATATTATTACGCACTGCGGGTATATGGATGCTGATTTGATCAATCTTTCCAGTTTTAATGCCTGCCGTGTTAAAGATCTAGAAGCAGTTACCAGTGATGTGCTCAAACAGTGGGTCAAAGACAACCACATTGAATTGATCACTTTCCGCGATATTCCTGAAGAGTGGTATTAACAAATCTCCAATCTGACATGCTCGGCATCTGCCGGGCATGTCTTGATTTATATACATGGTTAGCTGAAAATGAAGTTAGGAGATATTGAAAATGAAATTAGGTGTATCTGTTTATCCGGATCTTTCTCCACTGGAAGATATCCGCAGTTATTTGGAGCAGGCCTCATCCTGCGGCTTTACCCGTGTTTTTTCAAGCATGTTCTCCATGCAGGGGACCAATGAAGAAATCATCGATTATTTCAAAAAGTTCATAGAAGCAGCGCACGCCTGCGGAATGGAAGTCTCATTGGATGTTAATCCAATATTCCTGCGGAAACTGGGTGTTTGTTGTGATGACCTTTCTTTGTTTCATGAGATTGGATGCGATATCATGCGCATGGATATTTCTTATGGAAAAGAAAAGGATCTGAAGATGATCCAGAATCCTTATGGCATCCGCATAGAATACAATGCTTCTATGGGCGTGGCAGAAGAAATGGATTTCTTTGTTAAGAATCATGTATCAAAGGATGCAGTGCTGCTTGGACACAATTTCTACCCGCAGAGATATACTGGCATGAAGTGGAATAAGTTTCTGGCAATCAATCATGAACTGAAGAAGTACGGGTTCGCAATTGATGCATTCGTGTCATCACATGCACCGCATACGCATGGGGTATGGGATGCTGTCTGCGGTCTTCCTACAGTTGAAAAGATGAGAGATCTGCCCATTGACCTCCAGGTAAGGGAACTGCTTGCTACAGGGGACGTTGATGATATTCTGATTGGCAATGCCTACGCATCCATTGAAGAAATGAAGCAGATTCAAAAGGTATGCACACATTCAAGAAATGTGGAAGACTCACCAATCATCAACATATTGAAACAATATGGTATGGCACCAGAAAAATTGTCAGAGAAGATATTGAAAGTTGACATTGACCCTCAAGCATCACAGCAGGAGAGATGGAATCTGCTGGAGTTGTTTCCACAGGCTGACTTTGGTGACAGCAGTGAATGGATCTGGCGCTCGAGGGCAGGAAGAATGACAGGTGTATCTATTCCAGTCAGAAAATATGAAAATGAATATTTTGAGGCTGGAGATGTAGTCATTGTTAACGATAATTATCCTCACTATGCTGGTGAAATCCAAATTGTCCGTATCCCAATTCAAAATGACGGAACGCGAAATCTGATTGGCCATCTTGCACCGCATGAGGAAGAGATGCTCGAATTGATTAAAGATGGTGATGCAGTAGCTTTTTATGAGAACTAAAAAATGATAGCAAGCTTGTGAAGTGAACCCACTTCATTGAGGCTTACTCTCATTTTTGCTTCATAAACTCAACAACTGCTTCAACTGCTTCCTTTTGCTGCTGGGTTGCAGATATTACTGCATCTGCGTCGCCTTTCTGCTTTCCATAGTTGCCGAACTGGGCATGATTGCCGCCCTCGATCCGAACAACATTCTCGGTATAATTGATTTTTGCCTCTACCGGTGTATTTAAAGATCCATAAATGGTCAGTGCTTTTTCTGCTGGATAATCACCATAAATATATGCACCCATCAGGATCAGGCCCTGCAGCTTATCCTGATGCTTGGCAGCGTAGGAACTTGCCATGGCACCGCCCAAGGAATGACCGGCAAGATACCATGCCTTGATATCTGGAAAATCTTCGATGATCTGATCGGCAGCGTTGACATTGAAGAAGGCCAGGTTCAGCGGCATATGGACAAGAATGCATGTCACATGTGCTTCTTCTCTGATCTGCTCCAGGATTGGCAGGTAGGCAATCGCTTCAACCTTAGCACCGGGATAGAAGATCACCGCTGTGCTGCTGTCTTCTTCCGGCAGGATCGTCAGGCTTCCTTCATTGATCAGCGTACTGTCATTCTGTGCGAAAGATACAGCGGTCGCATCTGCATGATAATAGAAAGCTGTCCAGGATAAGAAACCAAGAACGGCGCCGATAACAATTGATACAACAGTCAGAAGGACAATATACCTTCTTTTCATTTTCTTCTTCATCAGAACACTTCTCTCCTGCAAGTGTGATACAATACAATATATTAAATGAACGTGTTCATAAAAGAAAGGGAAATATGCCGAAAAAGATAGAAAATCTCAAGGATATGATCCTGCAGGATGCCCGCATCATTCTTAAGAAGCAGGGCTATGAGCAGCTGACTATCCGCAAGGTTGCCAATGACTGTCATATCGCTGTTGGTACTGTTTATAATTATTTTCCTTCCAAGGAAATGCTGGCCGCATATGTGATGCTGGAAGACTGGCAGAAGACACTGGCTCAGATCAAGGAAAAGTGTCAGGCAACAGAAGAACTGACGCAGGCTGTGCAGTATATCTATGAAGGTGTATTTTCTTTTGCCAGCCAATACCGCAGTTCCTGGCAGGGATATGCCTTTACGGGGACTGAAACTATGGCGTTCCATAAAAGACATGTACTGCTGATCAGGCAGATTGCGGAATGCGTGGAGCCATTTACGAAAGATCTGCAGGCATCATTGTCACCAGAGTTCAGTCTGTTTGTAGCAGAGAACATCCTGGCTTGTGTGAACGGTTCACCTGTCAAAATTGAAGAACTGATCAATATCATGTCGCACCTGGATAAGTCTTATGGCAGAAAATGAACTGGAAGAACTGACTGAAAAGATGCTGGAATGCATAGGATCATATCTGAAGCTGAAACCGGCAGATATTGGCAGTTATGCGCAAATGCACTGGCCAAAGCTGCTTCCGCTCATGCATCTGCACGCCCGCAGCTATCATGTTGATAAGTATGGCAGCATCTTTGCGATGAATACACATGTTGCCGGAGATATGATGGATCTTGCGACAATCGTATGCACACCGAATGCAGGCGGAGATGTTCCTGTTCTGCTGATTGATATTATGAAGATGAAACAGAAACAGGCTGTCTTTGTCGAATACTATGACTGTACTGAAAATGGTGCGGAAGATGATCGTCTGCAGAAGGTAAAGCAGACATATGACAGTCTGGAAGACTATGCAGAAAAACCGGCATGGTATGTCAAGGAAAGAACGAAAGATTCCTTGATCAAAGGCGGCAGAGACTGGGAAAGTCTGAAGAAAATGGCCGCAGCTTCCATGCATGCATATGCTGAAATGGCAGCGTCACATCCGCAAGGAACCTGTGCAGCAGAGAATCAGCATCGATTGAATGCATTCATCGACCGCATGGTGAAGGAGGGAAATCCTTCTTCATCAATTATGATGAAAGTAATGGGAAAAGAAGAAGCGGAACATTTTTTCCGCACCGTGATCATGCCGGAATCCTGGCGTGAAGGAGGAGAAAAAATATGAAAGTTGTATTGGCAGGCGCTTATGGAAATTTAGGGTCTGATGTGTTTCGCTCTCTGCTGAAAGCAGGACATACCGTTGTGGCATTGGATGCGATTGAAAAGAACCTCAATCTGAAAGGGGACTACACATTCCATAAAGTCAATGTGACAGATCCTGCTGCACTGGCAGGACTGTGTGATGGTGCAGATGCTGTGATCACGACCGTCGGACTCACAAAAGCTTCGGCATCAGTATCCAATTATGATATTGACTATCACGGCAATCTGAATCTTCTTCATGAAGCGCAGAAGGCTGGTGTAAAGAAGTTTGTCTATATCTCAGTATTAAAAGCGGATGCGGAAAAGGCAGAGAATGTACCGATGGTCCATGCAAAATATCTGATGGAACAGGATCTGATCAAAAGCGGTATGCCGTATATGATCTACCGTCCAACAGGATACTTCTATGACATCATCAAAGTCTTTAAGCCGATGATTGAAAAAGGTTCAGTCACTCTGCTGGGGAAAGAGCCAGTCAGTGCCAATGTCATTGATACGCCTGATTTTGCGGACTACATTGTGGAACATCTCAATGATGAGCGAAAGATCATCTCCATCGGCGGGAAGGAAACATATACCTATGAAGAAATTGCCCGCATGTGCTTTGAAGCAGCAGGGAAACCAGCTGTCATTAAGCACGCACCGGCATGGCTGTTTGATATTCTGGCAGCTGTCAATCATATGAAGAAGAACGGCAAAGAAGCAATTATCCGCTTCAGCAAGTGGACATTGAGCGAATCGATGGTCGGTGATACAAAGGCCGGAACACATTCGTTTGCTCAGTATATCAAGGAAAGCTTTCAAGAGGCAGTGAAGTGATATGCTTCAGAATGTGATCATCCTATTGATTGTTTCAGCGGTGATGTGTTCCATCGGGTTTTACAAACATGTTTACTTTCTTTCGATTGGGTATGGATTTTCAGTGGCAGGCATCGGTGCTGCCCTGCTGATCATGTATGCCTCATCCCTGAATATTTTTTCTGTTCTGCAGTGCATTGTGCTGATTCTCTATGGCGCACGTCTTGCCGGTTTCCTGCTATACCGTGAATTAAAAAATGCTGCTTACCGCAGTACTTTAAAGTCAGTTGCGAAGGATGAAAGCGACATGTCCTTTGCGGCAAAGTTTGGCATCTGGGCAGGTGTTGCGATTCTTTATGTAATGGAGACGAGCCCAGTGTTCTTCCGCCTGGCAAATGGAACACAGGATACAGCAGCACCAGTCATTGGCATCTGCATCTCTTTGTTCGGTCTGTTCATGGAAGCTGCTGCTGATCATCAGAAGAGCGAGCAGAAAAAGGAAAATCCGCATATGGCAGCGATGAAGGGACTGTACCGGATTGTCCGCTGTCCAAATTATTTTGGTGAGATCTTATTCTGGACTGGTGTCATGGCAGGCGGTCTGACTTCATTACATGGGGCAGTGCAGTGGATCACTGCATTAACAGCGTATGCAATGATCATCGGCATCATGATCAGCGGTGCAGCCCGTCTGGAGAAACGGCAGAACAGCAATTATGGCAAAGATCCTGTCTACCAGGCTTATACAGCTAAGACACCTGTTTTGTTTCCATGGGTCCCGCTGTATCATCTGACAAAGGAACAGAAACATGAGTGAGCGTCATCATATTTCGGAAGGATTTACGATGGGACTGGCATTGGTAGATGCAGTGCCGGTGCTGTTCTTCTGCGGCAGCGCGGTCCTGATTGGGACCCGCATGCACAGCATCTTGTTCTGGTGGGGCGCAGCTCTATGCATCATCGGCGGCAGCGGCAAAGTCCTCTGGAAGATTCTGCTGGCAGCCATCCATAAGGACATCCGCATCCTGAACAAGCAGATGAGGTTCATTATGCCGCTTGGCTTTCTATGCATGATCATCAGTGTATGCATGCATCCAGTTTCCTTTACGATGCAGGAACTGTTACAGCTTCCATCACTGCTGTTCTTCGCAGTGGGCTTGATTGGAATGATCGGCATGACTGTCCTTGGGCTGACAAAGAAATCCATGGATGTCAAAGCCAACTGGCTGGAACAGTGCATCAACTGTTTTGCACAGGCAGCTTTCTTTCTGGGTATTTTATTCTTCCATATGTAAAAGGCCAGTGATGAACTGACCTTTTTTCAGTTTCCTTTGAATGCATGCATGAACCATTTCCCTGTCTCACTGAGATCATCTTCTGTCCAGCCGCTGGTCTTATCACAGGATGAACTGATCAGCGCGCTTGTCTCTGCTTTATTGGACAATGACCAGGCAATGAAGGATACCTGCTGGGTGTTGAGCAGATCCAGCCACGCCTGCGCAGAATCATAATCAATGCCGCCGTTTCCTGATGCATCACAGATGCTGCATTCAGAAACAAAGACAGGGATGCCTGCCTGCAGGGCAGTGCCTAGTTTGCTGCGGAGAGCTTCTTTATGCGTACCGGCATAGAAGTGAAGGGCATACATGACATTGTCGAAGCTCAACGGATCAGAGATGACTTCATCAACATCCTGGCTCCATGTGTTGGTGCCGACAATAATGACAGCCTTTGGACTGTTGGCACGAATGATTGGAATGATATCTTCCGCATATGGCTTGATGACGGAAGACCATGGTGAATTCTGCGGCTCATTGCATATTTCATACAGAACATTGTCGTAATCCGCATACTTCTTTGACGTTTCATCAAAGAAGCTTTCTGCCTGTACTTGATTCTGCATAGGACTGCTGTCGGAGAGGATATGCCAGTCAATGATGACATACATGCCAAGATCAGCTGCCTCTTTGACGCCGGTATCAATCAGTTCCTTCAGCTGCTCTTGATTTCCACCAGAGCAGTAGCCGCCGCTTTCTGCTGTATACATGGCTAAGCGGACAACATTCGCATGCCAGTCATCCCGCAGAGTGCGGAAGGCGTCTTCATTGACATACTGCGGGTACCAGGCAAGGCCATGCGTACTGACACCTTTGAGCTGTACGACCTCATTGTTACTGTTTTCAAGATGGATCCCATCTACATGGAGCTGTCCTGCAGCTTTTCCAGTCACTGTTTCTGCAGTCACTGCCGGTGCTGTGGAAACAGGGGCAGCTGTCTTCAGCGGCTGATCTGCCTTGACACTGACAGATGTACCATCAGCGTAGGTGAAATCTGAAGATACAACCGCCACTCTGACATCCGCTGAGGTATAGGCGATGATGCCGATATCACGCAATGACTGATTGGCTTTGATGACATGATTATAGTCTGCCGGGGTCAGCGTCCAAACAGAATCTTCAGCCGTGATTTCACAGTTCCAATGGCTGTCAGCGGTCTGTCCCTCAGCATTGAGATGAATTTCCCAGTCAGAGATCTCCTGGGTGCTGCGCGAATTGATGGTGAGGCTGTATTGCGTATAATGGCTGCTTCCTGTTTCCCATGTGCTGACGACCGTCAATGATGCGTTGACATCGGCTGATTCAGGATTGGAAGAAGCGGAAGATGCAGCAGTGCTTTCTGGTGAAGGAGAGGAAGATGCAGAAGAACAGGCAGAAAGCAGAGAAGCGCAAAGGATGCTGCATAGAATTGTCCTGACTGTTTTCTTCATCTGTATCTCTCTTTTCGGTTACGTACATTATATTCTCAATTGCATGGACCAAGGACCTGAATCATAAGTGTGGTATCATAGATGATTAGAAAAGGCAGGTGCGTGATGAAAAAAGGATTGATCATGGAAGGCGGGGCAATGAGAGGAATGTTCACTGCCGGCGTAATTGATATCATGATGGAAAATAATATCGTTCCAGATGGATGTGTCGGTGTTTCTGCAGGGGCAGCTTTTGGCTGCAACATCAAGTCTCATCAGATTGGCAGAGTCATCCGCTACAATATCCGTTTTGCCAAAGACTGGCGTTTCTGTTCCGTCTTCTCCTGGCTGACAACGGGAGATCTCTACGGCGGTGAGTTCGACTACCAGATCCTGCCGAAGAAGCTGGATTATTGGGATGTGGATACCTTTGCGAAGAATCCAATGGAATTCTATGTGGTGGGGACCAATGCCAAGAACGGCAGACCTCTGTACCATAAGTGTTCTGATGGCGGCCAGAGTGATCTCTTGTGGATCCAGGGGTCGGCATCCATGCCGATTGCATCAAATCCCGTCATTGCGGATGGCTTTGAACTGCTGGATGGCGGCATCAGCGACAGCATTCCTTTGAAATTCTTTGAAGGCATCGGCTATGACCGGAACATTGTCATTCTGACCCAGCCGCGTGACTACACCAAGAAGCAGTACAGTGAAAAAAAGCTGAAGATGATGAAGAAGGCACTGCGGAAGTATCCGGCTGTTTATGAAAAGCTGAAGGACCGCAGCACTGCCTACAATGAGCAGCTGGAAGAAGTCTGGAAGCAGGAGAGAGAAGGAAAGATCCTTGTCATCCGCCCGCGCAGAGCTTTGAATATTGGGTCGATCTGTCATGATGCGGACCAGAAGAAGAGAGTCTATGAAGCGGGACGTGAAGCAGGTATGGACTATCTGATGCAGATGAAGCAGTTCTATGGAGAAGAGGCATGCGGCAGACCATCCGAATCTTAGCGGTGATGCTGGCAGCATGTATGTGCATGGCAGGCTGTGCCTCAACAGAGACAGATTCCTCATTGAAGAAAGCAGGTTCTGACCTGGTGATCATGCAGGCGACCGATCTTCACTATCTTTCTGATTCCCTCCACGACGACGGTGGTTATTTTACAGAAATGATGACGAATGGAGATGGCAAGCTGAGTGAATACAGTGAGCAGATCCTTGATGCACTGGTCACAAAGGCAGTGGAGACACATCCTGATGCATTCCTGCTGAGCGGTGATATCACCTTCAATGGAGAAAAACAGAGCCTGCTTGAAGTGAAACGTGCTTTAGAAAAGATCAAGGATGCAGGCATCCCCGTTCTAGTGATTCCCGGCAACCACGATATCGATTATCCGTATGCTTTTGAATACAGCGGCGAAGAGGCATCCCCTGTCGCAAACGTATCACAGAGTGATTTTCAGGAAACAATGAAGGAGTTTGGGTATGAAGATGCCCTGGCTAGAGATGATTCTTCCTTCAGCTATGTCTATCCATTATCTCAGGATGTATGGCTGCTGGCCATGGATGCCAATACAGAAAAGAATCCAGGCTCCATCTCTGAGGCAACAATGACATGGATGGAGGAACAGCTGAAGCAGGCACAGGCCAAGAATATCAAGGTCATCACGATGAGCCATCAAAACGTACTAAAGCAGAATGAACTGCTGTACAGCGGCTATGTCATGGACAACTATGAAGAAGTCAATGCACTGCTGAAGAAATACAACGTGACGCTCAATCTCAGCGGTCACTCTCATCTGGAACATGTGGCCGAAGAGGATGGCTTGACGGATGCGTGCACGGAAAGCCTGGCCTTGTATCCATTGCAGTATGCAGCAGTCAGCTGGCATGATGCGGACAGCACCTTTGACTACAGGCTGCACTCATTAGGCATCCTGCAGGATGAAAGCTATCAAAGATTCCGGACTCTGACAGAGAAGAAAATCAACAAATCCTTAAAGGACCTGGATATCTCTGCAGAAGAGAAGCAGATCATGCTTGATTTTGCCGTGAAGGCAAACATCAAATACTTTACCGGCAGTACAGAAGGACTGGCAGAAATGTTCCAGGAAGAAGGCTGGACGCTGTGGAAGACCTATGGCGGACAGTCATCCTGGATCGGGTATATGGAATCCATCAGGGAAGCTCAATGAGCTTCCTTTTTTGAAAACTGCGCTGTTACGCACTTTTTAAAATGGTCACCGAACAGCCTCGAAAATTATTTTATTTTTCCAATAAAAAGTTCTTGTTTTTGATCATGAAACCTCGTATTATCAATATTGTTCTACAAAAAGTTGGAAATCCAACTAATTTATAATCAGCAGGCAGGGGGATAATCTATGAATGTCATCAAAAGAAGCGGCGAAGAAGTAGAATTTAATGCCGAAAAAATTGAAAACGCTATCAAAAAAGCAAATGAAGCAACTGATCAGTCAAAAAGAGTTGCTGCGGATAAGGTCCATGAGATTGCGGAGCGTGTCATTGCGCAGTGCAGCAATGTAAAGCGTTCTGTTTCCGTGGAAGAGATCCAGGATATGGTCGAGAATGAACTGATGAACGAGAAGGCTTTTACGGTCGCTCACAACTACATTACCTACCGTTATGAGAGAGCTCTTGTCCGTAAGGCAAATACAACTGACCAGAAGATCCTTTCTTTATTAGGAAGAAACAACGAAGAGGTCAAGCAGGAGAACTCCAATAAGAATCCAACGGTCAACTCCACACAGCGTGACTATATGGCTGGTGAAGTTTCCAAAGATATCACCAAGAGATTCTTACTGCCGCAGGATATCTGGGATGCGCATGAAAAGGGCATCATCCACTTCCATGATGCGGACTACTTTGCCCAGCCGATGTACAACTGCTGCCTGGTCAATCTGGAAGATATGCTGCAGAATGGAACTGTGATCACCGGCACAAAGATCGATAAGCCGCACAGCTTTGCAACAGCCTGCAACATTGCAACACAGATCATTGCTCAGGTCGCATCCAATCAATACGGCGGACAGACGATTACGCTGGCGCATCTGGCTCCGTTTGTGGAAGTCAGCCGTCAGAAACTGAGAAAAGCAGTTGCTGAGGAAATGGCAATTGCCGGTGTCGATATCGACAATGAAAAGATCAATGAAGTTGCTGAGCAGAGACTGCGCAGAGAGATCAAAGATGGCGTCCAGACAATTGAATATCAGATCATCACTCTGATGACGACCAATGGACAGGCACCGTTCGTTACTGTCTTCATGTATCTGGATGAAGTGCCGGAAGGTCAGACAAGAGAAGATCTTGCCATCATCATTGAAGAGATGCTGAAGCAGAGAATGCAGGGCATCAAGAACGAGAAGGGTGTCTACATCACACCAGCCTTCCCGAAGATCATCTATGCACTGGATGAAGACAACATCCATGAAGATTCCAAATACTATTACTTAACAAAGCTCGCTGCTGAATGCACTGCCAAGAGAATGGTCCCTGACTATATCAGTGCCAAGATCATGAGACAGGATAAAGGTGATGTCTACCCATGCATGGGCTGCCGTTCCTTCCTGACACCTGACCGCTTCACCGAAGCTGGCAAGGGCAATATGGGCGAAGCAATGAATTACAAAAATGGCATAAAGAAGTACTACGGCAGATTCAACCAGGGCGTTGTCACTATCAACCTAGTTGATGTCGCATGTTCTTCTCATAAGGATATGAAGAAGTTCTGGGAGATCTTTGATGAAAGACTCGATCTCTGCTACAGAGCATTGATGATCCGCCATAACAGACTGATGGGAACACCAAGTGATGTTGCCCCAATATTATGGCAGTATGGTGCAATTGCGAGACTCAAAAAGGGTGAAACCATTGATAAGCTGTTATTTGACGGCTATTCTACAATCTCACTTGGCTATGGCGGACTGTGCGAGTGTGTCAAGTATATGACAGACCAGTCCAATACGACTCCAGAAGGTGAAAAATTCGGTCTGGAAGTCATGCAGCATCTGAATGATGCATGTAAGAAGTGGAAGGCTGCAACTAACATCGATTTCTCCGTTTATGGAACACCGATGGAATCTACGACTTATAAATTTTCCAAGTGCCTGCAGGAACGCTTTGGCATCATTGAAGGCGTGACAGACAAGAACTACATCACAAATTCTTATCATATCAAGGTCACGGAGCCAATCAATGCCTTTGACAAGCTGACCTTTGAATCCAAGTTCCAGAAGCTTTCTCCAGGCGGAGCTATCTCCTATGTGGAAGTACCGAACATGCAGAACAACGTTCAGGCTGTGCTTGCGCTGATGAAGCATATCTACAACACCATCATGTATGCGGAGCTGAATACAAAGTCTGACTACTGTCAGGTATGCGGCTACACCGGTGAAATCCAGATAGAGGAAGACAAGAATCATAAGCTGATCTGGAAATGCCCTAACTGCGGCAATACTGATCAGAATAAGATGAATGTTGCCAGACGTACCTGCGGCTATATCGGAACGCAGTTCTGGAATCAGGGACGTACACAGGAAATCAAGGAAAGAGTTCTTCACTTATAAGAAACAAAAGGGAAGCGGATGCTTCCCTTTCTTAAAGGAGTACAGTTATGTATTACGGAAATATAAAAAACTATGATATCGCAGATGGTGAAGGGGTCCGCGTCACGCTGTTTGTTTCAGGATGCACCAACCACTGCCGCGACTGCTTCCAGCCGCAGACATGGGACTTCTGCTATGGACAGAAATACACGGAAGAGACAGAAGCGGAGATCCTGCAGCTGCTGGGCAATGAGAATATTGACGGACTGACGCTGCTCGGCGGGGAACCATTTGAACCGGAGAACCAGAGAGAACTGATCAAGCTTCTCCGTAAAGTCAGAGCAGAGTATCCACAGAAGGATATCTGGAGCTATACCGGTTTTGTCTATGACAAAGATCTTTTAAAGGGACAGCGGAAGTATACCGAAGTGACCGATGAATTCCTGTCATATCTGAAGGTGCTGGTCGACGGACCATTCATTGCTGAACAGAAGAACATCTCTCTGTACTTCAGAGGGTCCGAGAATCAAAGGGTCATCGATATGCAGAAGACCTTGAAAGATGGAAAAGTCGTTTTATATCACGCATAAATATCATATCTTACGAATACCGCAGGCATGCGGTATTTTTATCAGCTTTCCCGCTGCAGGAGCTGCAGTACACAGTCCAGATAGCACTGGGCTGCCTTTGAGAGCACCTGATACTTCTTCCAGATAAAATGCATTTCTGCCGTTAATGACGGATCCAGTGGGCGGAAGACAAATTCGCTGTCACCAGTGACATTGATCAGATGATCGATAGTGAAGGCGTAGCCGATATCTTCCAGCACCATGCGGCTGCCGTTGTAGATCAGATTGTATGTTGCCCTGAGATTGACCTGATTCAGATCCTGATGCATCCAATTCAGCAGGATACCGTCTTCCAGAGATGTCTTAGACAGGATCAGAGGTTTTCCTGCAATATCTTTTGGATGGATCTTCTTGAGTTTCGCCATTGGGTCATCACGGCGCATCAACACGCCCCATTTTTCTTCCACCGGCATCCTGACCATATTAAATTTTGAAGAATCAACTGATCCGAATACCAGCGCAAAATCAATCAGACCACGGTCAAGCTTTTCGGTAATATCTGCAGAACCGCCGGAGATCACATCAAAGCTGATACCTGTATGTTCTTCCTGCACCTGTTTTTCTGCTTGTGTCAGAAGCCGGAAGGCATCTGTCTCGCCTGCCCCCAGATATACTTTTCCACTGATTTCTTCCGCGTTGGAGGAGGTTATGTCATTTTCTGTCCTGTGGACCAGCTGAAGAATCTCTTCTGCTCGATTCTTTAATAGAATTCCTTCATCAGTCAGTGTCACTTTTCGTGCTTCACGGATCAGCAGATTCTTTCCTAATTCATCTTCCAGGTCTTTGATCTGCCGCGAAAGGGTAGGCTGAGACAAATGAAGAGATGCAGCAGCTTTGGTAATGCTTTCTTCTCTGGCAACGGCTAAAAAGTACTGTAAGACGCGCAATTCCATAGATGAGCTCACTTTCTGCAGTTATTATATACATATTTCAAGAAAGATGGCTGAACTGGCATATTATTCAAAATATCATGAATGTGAGTATGTTTGGTAGATAATTTGCTTTTTGACATTCCTTCTTCTAAATTTTATATAGTAGCAACTATAGTTCGGGGGATAAATGGATCGTTCAGCTAAAATAAATCGTGCAGTTCTGACTACCTGGCATCTGTTTGTGTTTGTGCTGATTTCAGCGTATGTCTTGGAAATATTCAAAGGTCAGCGGACGGTTGCCTATGTGGCTGTGTTCGTTCTTCTCTTAGTTGTACCAATGCTGATCTGCACGGTCTGGTATCACAAGGATAATGACAGCCCGAAGCTCCGTTATGGGATTATTTATGGATATCTCATCGGATATGTTTTTGTTCTGCTGACATCAAAGTCACAGATGGCATTTGTATATGTCTTTCCGCTTCTTTCATCCACCATTCTTTTTCATGATGCCAATCTGATTGCACAGCTGGGCATCAGTTCGATTATTGCCAACATGATTGATGTTTTGATGGAAATCATGAATGGGAATGTTGCGGAAGGGAACTCAAGAGATATAGAGATTCAGATTGTTTGTCTGGTGACATGTTTTATAGGATGCTATTTGGCTTCCAAACTGTATGATGATCTGAACCGCAAAAGTATGGCTTCATATAAGCAGATGCAGCAGGTATCACTGCAGACAATCGGTGTCATTGCTAATACAGTTGATGCCAAGGACAGCAATACCGAAGGTCATTCAAGAAGAGTGGCAGCGTATTCCTACGCCCTGGCAAAGAAGCTTGGCATGAGTGAAGAAGAAGCACAGAATATCAGGACTATCGGTCTGCTCCATGATATCGGCAAGATCGGCATTCCAGATGCTGTTCTCCATAAGCCTGGCAAACTGACGGAAGATGAATACCGCATCATGAAGATGCATCCAACCATCGGTGCCAATATCCTAAAGGATATTACGGTCATTGACGGTCTTTCTGTCGGTGCCCACTATCACCATGAACGCATGGATGGAAAGGGATATCCGGAAGGACTGAAGGGAGAACAGATCCCATTCATTGCCCGCATCATCTGTGTAGCAGACTGCTTTGATGCCATGCATTCAAACAGAGTATATCGTTCCAGATTCTCGATGGACTATATCCTGAATGAACTGAAGACGAAAGCAGGAACGCAGTTTGATCCGAAAGTGGCAGCAGCCATGGTATCTTTGATTGAGAGTCATGAATTAGAAGGTATCGAAGAATTTGAAACGACAAAGAAGCTGGATGACATGTTGGATGACAAGGACAGTGTCTTCAGCGGCAGCGGCGTGTATCTCTTAGATGAGATCACAACGAAAAATGCTAATCAGAAGAATTCCCTGGGTCAGATTTCTACGGAAGACTGGGCAAAAACATTTCAGAAGCATATTGAAGAGCAGCTCTTTCGTGAGGACGGCAGGCTGTTTGTCATTGATGTGGACAATATGAATCAGATCAACAGTGAGTTTGGCTATGCCAAAGGTGATCAGGTCCTGCAGGCAATTCATCATGTGCTGATGCAGAAGGAGAATATTCTTGCCTCGATGCGTTCCGGCGGTGATGAATTCATCTGCTGGGTGGAGACTCCGCTGAGCAATCAGGAATACGAAGAGCGTCTGAAAGGACTGCTTGGCGATATCAAGGATGCAATCCAGCAGGAAACAAACTGTGCGGATGTCAGTCTTTCCATCGGTGCAACTTCCTCTCTGGTCAGCGGCCGCGACTATGTTACGATGCGTGAAGATGCTTATAAATCACTGTACTATGTCAAGAAGAACGGTAAGAACAGCATCGATGTCTATTCTAACGGTAAAGTGACTGCCAATATTCCAGAAGCGGCTGTTGAACATGACCTGAATGCCATTGCCGACATCATTGCCAATAAGAATGACTATCAAGGTGCTTATCATACTGACTATGCCGGCTTTGAAAAAATCTATAATCTGATGCGCAATCTGTCCAACCGATATTTAGACAACGTGCAGCTGATCCTGTTCACGATGGAGTTCGACGACCGCAGTGAGAATGTCGCTTCTCGTGATACGGCGATGAACATTCTTGAGAGTGCAATTGTCAGTACGCTGCGGAAAACAGATGTCACCGCACGCTACAGCACGACCCAGCAGCTTCTGCTCCTGATGAATCTCAATGATGAGAATATGAAGATGATCACAGACCGCATCATGCGGGAGTTCTATCGGATGTATGATAAAGGCAATGTGACACTTCTGATCAGCTCCAAGAACGTATCGATGGCTAAGATGATGTACAATCCAAACTACAAGCGCTCATAAGGGTGCTTGTTTTTGTCTTTTTAAAGTTTCAGTGTAAAATAAGTCGTATTCGAAAGGAATAACTATGCAGGAACAGTTGAACTTATTTACGCATAACGGTCTGTTTCACGCCGATGATGTCTTTGCGACCGCCATGCTTTCATTAATGACACACCATTACCATGTGACCAGAGGCGGGGATGAACAGCTGCCGCAGGATCCGGAGAACTGGATCATCTACGATATCGGCGGCGGGGAACTGGATCATCATACACCAGAGAGCAAAGAGCTGAACGGCACCCATCCAAACACCAACATTCCCTATGCCGCATGCGGCTTGGTATGGCGGAAGTACTATAAAGAAATATTAGAAGCAGAGGACTGCCCAGAACAGTATGTAGAGAATGTATACAGTAAGCTGGAGACATCCTTGATCTTAGGCATTGATGCCTCAGATAATGGCTTTGATCCGCTGGCAGATGCCTTGAGTGCATTTCCAAATTTAACGGATGAACAGCGAGGCTCATTGATCCATGCTTCAAAGACTTCCTATACAATCTCTGCTTTGATCAAGGATTTTAATCCAAGCTGGGAAAGCGACAGAGACCCGGATGAAGCGTTTGCAGATGCAGTCGCTTTTGCCAAGGATATCCTGCTGAACCGTCTGGACAGCATCATGGATGCCCTGGATGGGAGAGACTACATCCTGCAGCATATTGACTACAGTGCCGATCATCTGATGATACTGGATCAATTTGCACCATGGCAGGGAGTCGTGACATCACAGTCCCGTTCCAATCCAAAGGCACAGGATCTCTGGTATGTCATCTCGCCAGCCCTGCGCGGTGGATGGAATATTCAGTGTGTACTGGACAATCCAGCTGAGCGGACAAGCTACCGTCATGCGCTGCCAAGTGAATGGTATGGACTGCGCGGAGAGGAACTGTCAGCCGCCAGCGGCGTAGCAGATGCCAGATTCTGCCATCCATCAGGATTTCTGGCAGGTGCAGATTCACAGGAAGGTGCATTGGAAATGGCTGCCATTGCACTGCGGAAATAAACGAAAGAAAGCTGTCAGATTTTGTTCTGACAGCCTTTTCTTATTTCAGATCTTCACCGTTGGAAGCGATGACTTTCTGATACCAGAAGAAGGAATCTTTTCTGCTTCTGGAGAAATCACCCGTTCCATCATCATTACGGTCAACATAGATGAAGCCGTATCTCTTATACATTTCACCGGTCCCGGCAGAGACTAAGTCAATGCATCCCCAGGTCGTATAGCCCAGCAGATCAACACCATCTTCTTCAACCGCTTCCTTCATTGCCTTGATATGATCGCGCAGGTAGTTGATGCGGTAGTCATCATGGACAGATCCATCTGCTTCCTTCTTGTCAATCATGCCCAATCCGTTCTCAACAACCATCAGCGGTGTATGCGGATATCTTCCCGTAAGTTCATTCAGTGTATAACGCAGGCCCTTTGGATCAATCTGCCAGCCCCATGGAGAAGATTCCAGATAAGGATTCTTTGTGCCGCCCATTAAGTTGCCGGCAGTCAGCTCTGTACCTGTATCGGATGTGACGCAGTTAGTCATGTAGTAAGAGAATGTATACATGTCAACAGTGCCTTCCTTGATGATCTTCTTGTCTTCTTCATTGTCCAGGAAGGACAGATCCTTGACGCCCCATCCGCGGTACAGATTCTTTGTATATGCCGGATATTCGCCGCGGACCTGTACATCGCCGCAGAGGTTGTTCATGACATCTTCAAACTTCTGGCACTTCAGCATATCTTCTGGCTTTGGTGTCAGCGGATAAAGTGTCATATGAGCGATCATCAGGCCAATCTTGAAATCAGGATTGATCTCATGACCTGCCTTGACTGTCAAGGCAGATGCAACAAACTCATTATGCAGTGCCTGCAGTCTCTTCTGCGGATCATCATGGAGCTTGTCAACTGGACGCTGGCTCTCATCAGCCAGGTCTTCCTTGGAAACAAAACCGACACCATTGTAGGAGCCGCCGCCTGGCAGCAGTGCACAGTTGATCTCATTGAAGGTCAGCCAGTACTTGACCTTGTTCTTGTATCTCTTGAAGCATGTCACAGCATACTTAACGAAGAGGTCAATTGTCTTTCTGCTGTAGAAGCCTTCATACTTTTCTGTGATTCCCCAAGGAATCTCATAGTGAGAAAGGGTGACCAGCGGTTCAATGCCGTTCTTATGACATTCATCAAAGACATTGTCATAGAACTTCAATCCTTCTTCATTCGGTTCTGCATCATCTCCATTTGGATAGATTCTTGACCAGTTGATGGAAAGACGGAAGCACTTGAAGCCCATTTCACCAAACAGAGCAATATCTTCTTTGTAATGATGGTAGAAATCAATTGCCTGATGTGAAGGGTAGTAAACACCTTCTTCAATCTTCGGTGAGAACATGCGCGGTGTCTTGACATTGCCGCCTTTCAGCATATCTGCGTCTGAGAGACCTTTGCCGCCCTCCAGATAGCCGCCTTCACACTGATTTGCGGCAACTGCGCCGCCCCACAAGAAATCACTTCTAAAAGCCATATTTTACAGCTCCTCCTTATTTGCATAAATATCTTAGCTTGGAAAGTCAGCCGAAAATGACTTTTTCATTTTCTGGAACGAAAAAAGGAAGCAGAGCTTCCTTCAAGAGTAATGTTCCTGCGGTTCCATGATGACATCCTTTTCATGGCGCAGGGCAAACCACAGCTTGGCACCGTCACCGATTTCTTCTGGTTCCAGTTCTTCCAGCTTAACGGGGACAAAGCCTGCATGTTTCATAATGGTCCGGTTGCGCTGCCGCAGCGGCTCATCTTTTTCATAGGAATAGATATACGGCTCATCCACTGCGTCCGGTCCATAGCAGGCAATATCAGGGTCTAATGCAATAACACTGTAGAGATCGACATGATCACTGCAGCGGCGCAGAGCATGATCTCGAACGGTCTGCAGCATATTGGAAAAGATGCCTTTCCTGCGGTAGGAAGTGGTGACATAAGCATTGGCATAGATCAGAGCTTCACCTTTTACCAGCTTCTTATTCTCATCGAACGGGGCAGGGTACGGAATTTTTGGAAACGCAGAAGTGCACAGTGTATAGTGCTCCAGATACATCCAGTCGCTTTCTGTGCAGATATACTCCACCGCCGGTTCCCAGAAAAGGAAGTCATGCATGGACGCATGGATGGCAGAACAGTCAGCAATGATCATATCATGGTCATAGACCAGCAAGATGATCTGTTCCAGTCTGCCATGTTCCAAGTCCTTGATACTGCGGATGATGCCGCCGTTCTCCATTAATAACGGAAAGGAGAACAGACAGGAGACACAGCCGTTCACCTCTTCGACATTATACTGGTCTTCATGTTCCGCATACCACTTCAACATGGAAACAGGTGTGAGCGGCAGCATTCCTGCAAGCTTCTGACAGGATTTTTTCAGGTATTTTCTTTCGAGTGTGTTCATTACTTATATGGTAACACAGAAAATAGTTTGATATACTAGGGTTAGCATTACGGGGGAATCCAGGAGATCATAAATATGCCAAGAGACTATTTTTCGTTTGAAACAATCCGCGACCGCGAACGGAATGTCATTTGCTATTTTATTACGGTCATCGGGACAATTGAGAAAGACGGTGTTCCGCATTTAAAGACAGATCTTGGTGAGGAAGGCAATCAGAAGATGGCCTTCGGTAAAGTGACGATCCATAACTTGGACCGGACAATCAGCCATCTCTTAGCTGATACTGGCTGCCGTGTCTTCTCACATGAAACAGATGTCATGGGCGAAGCAGTAGATGTCATTTCCTTCAGCGCCAAGGACTGGCGTGCAGATGATGCATGTGAACTGGAGGAAGGGGACAGAGTCTTGGTAGAAGGACGAGGATATATCCGCAGGCCGGATGCACAGCATGAAGGAAGCCGGTCAGAGATGCGCATTACAGCTACCGGTCTGTTCCGTTTAGGCAGGGCAGGAAGCAAACGTCATGTCAGTCTTAACGGAGGCATGCTGCCGCAGGAAGGCATCGAGTAATATGAAGCAGGACAGCAGTGAAGATGCAGAACTGCTGGTCCTGACTGCGTGGATATGCTTTCAGGCTGTACAGATTATCAGTTGATCGAGTATAAAAGAATTGAATGGGTGCATTGGTCATTACAGCTTTCTTTGTGATGGTGATGTTGAATGCCTCCTGCGCAATCCGTCATAAACTAAAAATGAAGTCCCTGACGAGGGACTTTTTACATACATGCAAAAAAAAAGACCTTCTGCTGAAGGTCTCAGTTCTATTTTTCTTTTGGACGCATCGTCGGGAAAAGCAGCACATCTCTGATGGAATCCTGTCCAGTCAGAAGCATGACAAAGCGGTCAATGCCCATGCCGATGCCGCCGGTAGGAGGCATGCCGTATTCCAGTGCTTCAACATAATCATCATCAACTTCAGAGGCTTCATCATCACCGAGCTTCTTAAGTTCAAGCTGTGCTTCGAATCTGGCTTTCTGATCGATTGGATCATTCAGTTCGGTAAAGGCATTGTCCATTTCGATGCCGCAGATTTCCAATTCAAAACGCTGAGTGAATCTAGGATCCTTGTCATCCTTCTTTGCCAATGGAGAGATCTCAATTGGATGACCATATACAAAGGTCGGCTGGATGATCTTGTCTTCACAGAAGGCATCAAAGAAGAGAGAAATAATATTGCCGACAGTGTGCTGATGAGGCAGTACTTCAACATTGTGCTCCTTGGCAAGTGTCAGTGCATCTTCAACACTCATCGGCTGCCAGAAATCAACACCAGTGACTTCCTTGACAGCATCGACCATGTTCCATCTCTTGAATGGAGCCTTTAATGAAATGGTGTGTCCCATGAATTCAAATTCTGTTCTGCCGAATACCTCCATGGCAACTGCTTCGAACAGTTCTTCATTCATCTTCATCATACCTTCCAGATCACTGTAGGCGCAGTATGCTTCCATGGTGGTGAATTCAGGATTGTGCTTGAGGTCCATGCCTTCATTTCTGAAGATGCGGCCGATCTCATATACTTTCTCCATACCGCCGACAATTAGTCTCTTTAATGGCAGCTCGGTTGCAATACGGAGATAGTAGTCCTTATCCAACGCATTGTGATGTGTTGCGAATGGCCTTGCGGATGCACCGCCGAGGATTGGCTGCAGTATCGGTGTTTCCACTTCAACATATCCCTGGCCGTCCATCCAATGACGGATGGCACTGACAATACGAGGTCTGAGAATGGCAATATCACGAGATGTGTCATTCATGATCAGATCAACATATCTTCTTCTGTATCTTTCTTCCTTATCCTGCAGGCCGTGGAACTTTTCCGGCAGCGGACGCAGTGCCTTGGTCAAATGTGTATATTCTGCACATTCTACGGAAAGTTCGCCTGCATCTGTCTTGAAGACATGACCTGTAACACCGATGATGTCACCGAGGTCCGCACTTTTGAAAAGGTTGTAGATTTCATCACCGACAATTCGCTGGTTGATGACGACCTGGATTCTGCCTTCACGGTCCTGTAAATGGATGAAGCCAAGCTTGCCCATTCTGCGCTTGGACATGATGCGCCCGGGAATGGTGACTTCAGCGTTGAGTGCTTTCAGTTCTTCAGCATTCTTCTCCCCATAGGCTTTCTTGATCATGGCAGAGTTGTGAGTGCGTGCAAAAGCATGACCAAATGGATCAATGCCCTGACTGCGCAGGTCATTCATCTTGTCACGGCGTGATTCCTCCTGGTCATTAAGAAGAGCCCCGTCAACTGCGTCAACAATCTCTTTCTTTGTCTGCACCAGCTTCTGTTTCTTTTCTTCTGCTTCCTTCTGCTTTGCGGCAAGCTCAGGATGTGCTGCTAAAAATTCCTGGCGGCGCTGTTCCTTGATGCGCTGCTTTTCTTCTTTGGTCAATTCATCGGCCATATGTGTTCTCCTTCCAATATAAAAGCTCTCACCCATAGGGACGAGAGCTTGTTCGTGGTACCACCCTAATTCACGGCTGAATATATGCCGCCTCTTAAATGTCTGTAACGCGGACGGCGGCCTGGCTCAAGAGGTCTTACAAACACATTCTGTTCCACCCGGATCTCACCATTCCGGACTCTCTTTGGGGCTGCTTTGTGTTCTGTCTCTTTCATCGCTGATGCAACGCTATTTTAGCATGTTTTATGCTGATTTCAACAAGAAAAAAAGAAGCTGGATCATTCCTCAGAATGATCAACAACCTCTTTTGAAAGAAGCTTATTTGCAATGATACCAAGGATCAGGGCAAAAGAAATAGATGTAATGGTGATTTTCCCGAAGGTGAGGGATAATCCGCCGATGCCGGCAACCAAGATGGTTGAAATGACATACAGGTTCTTGTTGTCATCCAGGTCAACTTTCTGGACCATCTTCAGACCGGAAACAGCGATGAATCCATATAATGCCATACATACACCGCCCATGACACAGGCAGGGATGGATGAGATAAAGGCAACGAATGGAGAAATGAAGGAGATGATGATGCATTCAAAGGCAGCGACGGTGATGGTTGCGACAGATGCATTTCTTGTGATGGCAACACAGGCAATGGATTCACCATAAGTCGTATTTGGACAGCCGCCGAAGAAGGCACCGACCATGGAACCGACACCGTCACCCAGCAGGGTGCGGTCCAGTCCTGGATCTTTCAGAAGGTCTCTTTCAATGATGCTTGAGATGTTCTTATGGTCTGCGATATGTTCTGCAAAGACGACGAAGGCAACTGGGATATAGGCAACAGCAACTGTACCAATATAGGAAGCATCCAGTCCAGCAAAACCCTTAGCGGCTTCTAAGAAGGTGAAGTCAGGCATTGAGAAGAAGGTGCTCAGGTTGACGCCGTTGGCAGTCAAGGCTGTGAATGTAGAGAAGTTGATGATCTGCAGAGATGCATTTCCTGTTGCATTGCCAATCAGGGTCAGGACAGTTGCGAAGATGTATCCGGCTAAGATGCCGATGATGAATGGAATCATCTTGGCGTGCTTTTTGCCATAAGTGGAACTCAGCATGGTAGCCAGCAGGGCAACTAATCCACAGAGGATAGCCCATTGTGTATTTTCCCCGGTTGCGGAGCTCTGCTTCAGGTTGGTGACAGCACTTCCTGCTAAGGACAAGCCGATGATTGCAACCGTTGGTCCGATGACGACCGGCGGCATGAGCTTGTCAACCCAGGAGACGCCGATGGTCCGAATTAAGACAGCAAAGGCGACATAGACAAGACCTGCAAAAAAGGCACCCAGGATCAGACCGAGATAACCAGCCTGGACACTGACGGCGCCTGCGAACGCTGCACTCATTGATCCGATGAAGGCAAAAGAAGAGCCCAGAAAAACAGGGCTTTTATGCTGCGTAAATAGAATGTAAACTAACGTGCCGACACCGGCGCCGAATAAAGCGGCAGCGGTGCTCATGCCATTGCCGACAATCAGTGGGACGGCGATGGTTGCAGCCATAATAGCCAATACCTGCTGGAAAGCGAAAACAATCAACTGATGGAACTTTGGCTTTGATTCAACATCATAAACTAGTTTCATAATGATCTCCCCTTTTGGGTAAAATCATACTAATTTCAGAGCAGTCTGTAAAGAACAAATTCTTCAACCTATTTGGCTTTTTTGTTTCACTTATGTTTCATGGCAGGTTCAGAAGACGTTCACATAGCATGTTCACATTCAGAATAGTATATAGGTACGAGGTGAGTGATATGAAAAAAGCTCCGAAATCGATATATGCTGCACTGATGGCAGGCTCAATTGCCGCATCTTTAGGACTTAGTACAATAGGTGTTTTTGCGGAAGGCGATGGAAGCGGGACACCGCCAAGCGGATCGACCGGCGGTACACCTCCTGATATGCCGAGCGGCGGCAGCTCTTCAGGCGGACCAGGCGGAGCAGGCGGCGGGGCAAATACTCAGACATATGATTATTCCGGCACTACATCCGGTGCTTTGACAGCAGATGGAACCTCCGTCACCGCCAGTGAGAAATCCTATACGTCTTCAACAGCTGATGAAAATACTGCGCTGGCTAAAAACGGCGGCACCTTGACCATTAACGGAGCTGCCCTGGAGAAGAGCGGCGATGATACCAATGGCGACAACTGCAACTTCTACGGCATCAATTCAATTTCATTGACAGTCGGAAGCGGAAGCACGACTAAGATTTCCAATTCCACATTAAATGCAACATCCGAAGGATCCAATGCCATCTTCGCAACGGATTCCGGCACGGTGTATGCCAACAGCGATACGATTACAACAAGTGCAGGCAACTCCAGAGGCCTGGACGCAACATATGACGGAACAATCATTGCCAACGATATGAATATCTCAACCAAGGGCGACCATTGTGCTTCGATTGCAACTGACCGCGGCGGCGGCAATATCTCGGTTGCCAACTCAACTCTGGCGACCGCAGGCAGCGGTTCACCACTGCTGTATTCAACCGGCAATATCCAAGTTGACAATGTCACCGGTACAGCAACAGGCTCACAGCTTGCCGGTATGGAAGGATTGAATACGATTCTGATCTACAACTCTACTCTGACTTCCACAAATACGTCCAAGACAGCTTCTGATCCAGTCGCTGATGCGGTCATTATCTATCAGTCCACGTCCGGTGATGCAGAGAGCACGACTGGCAGCACGGCAAATTTCCAGGTCAAAGATTCAACTCTGAAGAGCTCCATCACATCAGGTTCCTTCTTCTATTTGACCAATACCAGTGCCAATATCATATTGTCAGGAACAACACTTGACTATGACTCTGATCAGGCAGATCTGCTGATGGCTGAAGGCAATGATGCCAACAGCTGGGGCACTGCTGGTTCCAATGGTGCTACAGTTACCTTTACAGGTCTTGGTGAAACATTGAAAGGCAACATTGAAGTAGATACGATTTCTTCATTGGATGCATACTTCTTAGACGGCACAACATATACAGGCACAATCTCCATTGTGACCAACAGTGTCAATACAAAGGCAACTGCCTCACCAATCACTGTAAATATCAGCAAGGATTCTTCCTGGATCGTGACCGGTGATTCCACAGTATCCAATCTGAATGTCGCTGAAGGCGGCAAAGTCGTGGATGCCTCCGGCAAGACTGTTACAATCATTGCCAACGGACAGACTGTCGTCAAGGGTGATTCAACGTATACCGTCACTGTTACAGGTTCCTACAGCACAACTGTCACGACCGATTCTGACAATGAATTGACAACAACATACATTGACCGCTCTGGGTTTGACACAGCATACGGTACATCAACAACATTTGCCCAGAATACTTCTGCTGTATCTTCAACAGCAGCAGCTTCTTCAACAGCTTCTGCTGCATCGACATCTTCTGCAGGCAACACATCAGCATCTGAGGAAGGCAGCCAGACCGTGATCTATCTGATCGGTGGGATTGCCATTGTTGCAGCGGCAGCATGTATCATCTACTTTGCATCAAAGAAAAAGAAGGTTTAAAAATGAAAGACGGACGCACAATCCGTCTTTTTGCATGGACATGCATGCTGAAATGCTTGCATTGCTGCAATTTGAAAGAGCTATAATGTTGGCATGAAAAGAAATCATCCATCGGCTGATTCTGAAGGTTCGTTTGATTCGCTCCCGCTCCGCATCCACTTTTATCATGCCGGGGAAGAGTCTGCTTTTTGCGATGACCAGATTACACTTTTATATGCATGTATCGGACAGTCTGAAATCGAGCTTGCGGAAGGAATAGAGATATTGAAGGAAGATCAGATCCTGGTCACCGGCCGCATGACGCCGTTCCGGCTGAAGAAGATTGAAAGCATAGTATTGATGATGCAGATCGACAGCGTTTATTTTGATCAGTATGAAAAGGGATTTTCTTCGCTGCATATGAAAGCGGGAGTACTGAAGGAGAATGACGGACCCTTAAAATATCTGATAGCATCAATTATGCACAGTCTGGAGAGCAGAAATCAGGAAGCTCGTTTGAAGATTGAAAGAGACCTGATGGAGACAGCTCTGTACTTGAAAGAATTCTGCAGTGATGAGGAAGTCATCTTCTCGGATGAGAATGAGGACTATGTAAAAAAGACAATCTTATGGATCCGTGCGCATATGAATGAAAGAATCACCGTTTCCTTGGCGGCCTCATCCGTCGGCTTGAGCAAGGAGTATCTGTCCCGGTTGTTCTCCAAGACGGCAGGCGTCACTTTGTCAGACTATATCGCCAACGAAAGGCTCAATGAATCACTGCGCATGATCCGTTATGGCCACCAGAACATCTCCGAGATTGCTATGGCCTGCGGCTTTCCAAACTATAAATCATATTATGCTGCCTTTGCGACACACTATGGAAAGACACCTTCGCTCTATCGGAAGGAATTCCAGAGCAGCAGCCTCAAAGCTGAGAGGACTGGGGAAGGTGAAGCGCTGAAGCATCTGTACATGCATCTTCATGAACAAGGCGCTCGAACAGCAGAAGCAGTCACACAGAAGACATATGAAGTTGATGTCAGTCATGAAGAAGGTGTACTGCATAAGACCTGGCAGAGAATGATGGGCTTCTCAAACGTATATACCGCCATGGGGGAGGATATGCGCAATCAACTCCGGCAGGTGCAGAAAGAGATTCCGTTCCAGTACATCCGGTTCCACGGTATTTTTTCTGATGATATGAAAATCGTCCGCCGTGATGAACAGGGGACGGTATGGTATGACTTCTCACGGTGCGATCAGCTGATTGACTTCTTCCTGGCAAATCATCTCAAGCCGTATATTGAACTGGGCTATATGCCGAGTGCTTTGGCGTCCCGCGCGGATTATACGTTTGCCTGGAAGGCAAATGTATCGCTGCCGAAGGATATCAATGAATGGAAGGCACTCGTCGCTGCCTGGCTGAAGAATGAGATTGAAAGATACGGCAGCAAGGAAGTGCGTACCTGGTATTTTGAAATCTGGAACAGCTTCGGCTTTCCTTTCAGCACGACTGTCTATTCCCAGCAGGAGAAGCTTTCTTTTCTGAAGGCGACATGGAACGCGGTCAAAGGGGTGGATGAACATCTGCGCTTAGGAGTGATCGATACATATCTGATCCTGGCCGACTATGACAATGATCAGATGCTGAAGGACTATTTCAAGTACTTTGAAAGAGCCCGTATCCATCCAGACTTTTTATCCTTCAGCCTATATACGACCATCTTCAAGGAGATGGATTACCGCAAGATCATGGAGAATACAAATCTCCTGAACAACGGTGTCTTCTCACCGCAGCGTGTCTTCAACAGTGAGAATCAGACTATCTATGCCGAAAAAGAATTTACAGCCAAACGACTGCAGCAGCTCCACCAATGGCTCATGGAGAATACTGATTTCTCAGGCGAGATCATCCTGAATGAATGGAATCTGACACCGGATTCTAAAGATAAACTGAATGATACTGCCTTTAAGGCTCCATTCTTTGTGTATAATGCACTGCACTGCCGCGATGAAGCAGATGCTTTTGTATACTGGACCTTCAGCGACATCTTTGAAGAGGTGGACTATCGGGATGAAGGCCAGCCATTCCACGGCGGCATCGGCTTCGTAACAAACTCCGGTCTAAAAAAGCCGGTCTGGCATGCATTGGAATTTCTGAATAAACTTGGTAATACAGTCCTGTTTGAAGATGAGGACATCATTGTCACCAAAAGTGAAGACGGCAGGATACAGATTCTGCTGTACAACTACTGTGATTTCGGCAATCAGGGCAGAAGGGCAGACTATACAGATAAAGGCGACCGCTATGCTTTCTTTACGGAGAATCAGAAACATGCGGCAGTGCAGATCAGCGGTGTCTTCGGCCGGTACGTCAAGACAACATATACACTCAATAAGCAACATGGTTCTGTCTATGACCAATGGGAACAGAGCGGAGCACCGGTGAATATCACCAATGAAATGACTTCATATCTGACCGCATCCTGCGCCTGCCTGTATCACCAGAGTGAGATCACCTGCAGCGGCACCTGCGTGATTGACCATCTGCTGGAGCCGCATGAAGTCACTTTGATTACACTGCAGAGGATTTAAATACAGAAAAAAAGGATTTGATATGTCAAAACATGATATATCAAATCTTTTTATTTCCAGCTCACAAATATATTCAGAATAAAACATCATGAAAATGGATAGAAAAGCTTCAAACAGGATAATTCTTGGAAAGACAAAAAAATCACAAATAGATACGCTTACATATAGCAAAGATATGGAGGCAGACCAAGATGAAAAAAGAAAATTATGAAACTGGTACAAAGGAAAAAGCAGTCTATTACAGCTACTTCCTTGGTCAGAACATGCTTTATTTTATCGTGAACCAATATGCCATGCTGTATTTTACAGATTATGTCGGCATCACTGCGAAAGTCGTCGGAACCATCTTCCTTTGTGCGAGAATCTGGGATGCAGTTGATGATCCAATGTTCGGTGTTATCGTTGATAAAGCAAATATGAAAAAGGGCAAGTATAAGCCTTGGATGAACTTTGTCTCGATTGCACTCCCAGTCGTGTCCTTCCTGCTGTTCTGTATTCCAAATATTCCAATGGGCGGCAAGATTGCCTTTGCGGCAGTCATCTATGTGCTGTGGGGCATGACTTATACAATCTCTGATGTTCCTGGCTTTGCGATGGCTACTGTGATGACAAAGAACATCAGTGAGCGCAATGAGATGCTTGCCACAAGCCGTCTGTTTGCAGTGCTCGGTCTGATGCTTGTCAGTCTGACAATCATTCCATTGAGCAATCGGTTCGGCTGGACTGGAGCTGCCTTGATCATCGGCCTGGCTGCCATGATCTTCATGAATCTGCAGCGCAGAAAAGTCGTTGAGAAATATAAGGCAAAAGAAGAGAATGTCACTTTGAAGAAGATCCTCAGCTGCCTGTTTCATAATAAGTATTTATTGATCTACTATCTCTGCATTACATTGTGGCTGGCGACAAGCACATCAACCTTGACGCTGGACTATTTCACGAAATATAACCTGAATGACAGCAGTCTGGTCGGTGTGCTGATGGCTGCGGCTGTCCTGCCGATGATGGCAGATGCTCTGCTGGTGCAGGGACTGATCAAGAAGTTTGGCAAGAACAAAGTCATGATCGGCACATGCATCTTCTATATGATCGTTCTGCTTGCCTTCAACTTTGCCGGATACAAGAACTTTTCGACCGTTGTCATCTTCATGGTGCTGATTGGTCTCAGTCAGGGCATCTTCAATGTCATGTATCCAATGTATACCGCTGACTGTATTGAATACGGTACCTGGAAGTCAGGTGAGAGGGCAACAGGCATTTCCTTCTCCGTGCAGACCTTTACCACCAAGCTTGGTCAGGCAATTGCATCAGCACTTGTTGGATTTATTCTGGACGGGACAGGCTTTGTACCGAATGCAGTCCAGTCTGAAGCTTCACTGAACGGCATCTTCTCAATGATGACAATCGTACCGTTCATCGGTGTTGCTGCGATGATGTTTGTTTTTATCTTCTGCTATAAGCTGAAGGATTCTGATATTGCCAAGTTTACTGAAGAGAATGCGAAACGTGATGCAGAATTAAAAGAAACGGAGGCCAGATAATATGGCATTGATGCATGTAAATTATTTCTCCCGCACACTGTTTGAAAACACAGATCTGTATGTCATTGTTCCAACGTATGATTCCACTGATCTTTCACAGGGGAAGAGTGAAGGCAGAAGAGATGATGGGAGAAAAATCCCTGTCCTGTATCTGCTGCACGGCATCTATGGAGATGCATCGGACTGGGTCAGGAACACAGGCATTGAAAGATATGCACAGGCTGCTGATATTGCCGTTGTGATGCCGAGTGCACGCAACAGCTTCTATACCGATATGTCCCATGGCAGCCGCTACTATACCTATATCTCAGAGGAAGTACCGCAGTTTGCGGAGACTATGTTCCCAATCTCTTCCAAACGGGAAGATAAATACATTGCCGGACTCTCGATGGGCGGCTTTGGTGCCTTCAAGATTGCCCTGGCAGCCCCTGACAAGTTCTCCTATGCGGCCAGCCTTTCTGGTGCTCTGGCAGTGGAACCGCTGTATCAGATGGCAGTGCAGAAGAATCTGTTCCCTGGCAGCGTCAAAGATGTCTGGGAAAGTGCAGATGATATCCGCAGCACAGAGAATGATCTGCTCTACTCCTACAGTCGGCTGAAAGAAAAAGGCCAGACTGCACCTAAGCTCTTCCAGGCCTGCGGTACAGAGGATCCTCTGTATCAGATGAATGTCAGTATGCGTGATGCCTTCAAGACATATGGTGCTGATCTGACATGGCATGAGGAACACGGTGCCCATGAATGGGATTTCTGGGACCGCAATATCCGCACTGTCATTCAATGGCTGAATGAAGACGAGAAGTAACTGAAACTGATGCTCGACACACTCCGTTGTGTACTATCCCTTAAAGAAAACCAGGTGGTCTCTAGCATAGAGAAGATCTGGTTTTCACTTTGCATACATTTGATTTAAATACTCCACCAGCTTCTTTGCATGGTACCACAGGGTTGTTGAGGTATCACTGTCATTGAGTGAGATGCAGAACGACGCATTTTCGGTAAAGCCGATGATGTAAGTGTGAATGCGGTTGTCAGCACATTCAGCGGTGCCGGTCTTGGCATAGACCATACCGTAGCTGGATTCACTCAGGCCATAGCCGACAGCTGTTGAATGCATGATGGCTTTCAGCTTGGCATCGACAGTCGCATCAATGCATGTGCTCAGCTTATGTGTAAAGGCATAATACAGAGGAATCCTTCCGGATGAGATCTTGGAGACGATATATGGTGCCATCATCTCACCGTTGTTGGCAATCGCCTGGGCAATCAGAGCCATGTTGAATGGTGTGACCTGAGTATGTCCCTGGCCGAAGGCACTCTGAGCTATTTCAGCCGTATCTGCATTGGAGAGGTCATCAATGCTTGATGATATGGTGCCGAGGAATGGAATCTCTATATTTTTGCCGATCATGAACTTCGATGCCATTTCCTGGATCCGCGTTCCGCCGACCTGCACGCCTAGATTAGCAAAGTAGGTATTGACGGAATTGTTCAGTCCAGATTCCAGATTGACGCTGCCGTAGGCTTTATTGCCATAGTTGGTAATCGTAAAGTCAGAGCCGGCCGGTACATAGGTGCCATTGTCTACATAGTCGAAGAAGGTGTCAGGAAGATTTTCATCTTCCTGTTTTTTTAAGGCTGCAGCACTGGTCACGACTTTGAATGTCGATCCTGGAGGATCGACTTCATAGGTGCCTCTGCGGTACTGCGAACCTTCGACTGTTGTGTCCAAAAGAGTATTAGTATCGTTGACGTCATAATTAATCGTGCTCTGGGAAGCCAGGCATTTGATGGCACCTGTCTTGTTGTCCAGGACAATGACAGATCCTTCCTGACCATTCAGCAGCTGGTAGGCAAAATCCTGCAGACCGGTATCGGTCGTCAGGGTCGTGGTCGCACCTTTGTTCTGACTGTTGAGGAAGTAGAGAGAATAGTCCTTCAGATTTCCACGGAGGCCGAAGGCATTCTCCTTGCCGGAGTTGACACTGTAATATCCCAGCAGCCATGCATAGCTGTAGTTCTCCGGCGAAGCAGCTGTTGCCCCAGTGCCAGGGGAGGCATTGCCGAGAATCACGTTTCCATTGGCATCAACGATATCGCCTTCGACAACATAATTCTGGATAGCTTCATATTTCACGGTATTCTTTGTGGCAGCAGAAGTCGGCAGCAGATATGGATTGACAATATACTTGATGCCGAAGACTGCAACGAAGCCGACGCATACAGCGGTCACGCCGATTTCCGCAAAGCGGATCCTACGCCTCGAGAGAAGCTTCCTCGCTTCCATCTTCGGTTTCTGGTCCATCGGATTCGAAGTCGTCATCGCTGTCACCTCCTTCCACAATATCTTTTTCTGACATATGCAGGATCAAGCCGACAAAGCAGAAGACGATAGTCTGATAGGTACCGCCGCGGCTGAGAAATGGAATCGGCAGTCCAGTAAATGGAATGACATTGCAGGAGCCGAGAATAACAATCATCGCCTGCATGAAGATCAATACCGAAGCACCATAGACAACAATCGCATCCGTTCTGCTCTTCAGCAGATACTGTCTGCTCAATTCGGAGCCGCTGATCATGATGCGCCATAACATGGCAACTGCCGCAAAGCCGAAGACAAAACCGAAGCCGTTGCATAAGGCAATGAAAGCCATATCGCTTTCTGCAACTGGTATTGCTGAGAAGTTGACCGTATTGCCGAACAGACCGCTCATCCATAATGCTTTCTTTCCCTGCAGCAGCTGATAGCCGGCGCCGTTAGGATCAAGATTGATATTGGCAGTGACAGAAAAGCGCTGATACGCTTTTTGAATGACCGGCCACAATAAAGACTCCAGAGAATTCAATGTGCCCGCGGCAGCGTCCGCCCGCATCAGCTTGTATAAGACAAAGACCATGATGACCGCAAGGACAACGAGACAGAAGACAACGATCAGATAGATCCTCTTTTTGTTTCCTCTGCGCATGAAGATATAAAGAATGGAAAGGTGCAGGAAGAACAGAATGAAGAACGAGCCCAATTCTCTGATGGCAACGGAACCGAGCAGATTGATCAGGAAGAAGATGTTGGAAAGGAGCAGGACCTGCTTATCATCTCTTTTTGCGTGGACGGAGAACAGCGATGCGTAGAACATCACGGCGGAGATCTTGGTGAAGTCAGTCAGCTGAATGGTGTAGGCGCCGACTTTGATCCAGGCACTCGTGCCGTATCCGTTTGGATCTGTACCGAACAGCAGCAGGACCAGATAGATGCCTGCGGACACAGCCATCATCAGATACAGGGTAAAGGAATAGTTGAGGAATCTGCGGAAATAATTATAGATGGCAATGAAGATGATAGCGACAATAATTCCGATGACCAGCTTGATCAAAGAGAATGTTGTGATTGGGTCATAGACCTGATCGACCAATACCTGCAGGGCAGTCCCTAAGGATGTTAAACAGGATGCACTCATGAACAGTTTCATATTGCCTTCATGATTATAGACATAAGTGCCGATAAAAGCTGTTCCCAGCAGAAGCGGAATCAGCGCATATAAGTAATTAAAACACGCAGTGCGGTTCTTGAGGAACAGGACTGCCAATAGAAGCATCTCAAAAAGAAGCGGCAGAATGATATATTTTGCGCCTGTATCTTTGACTGGTTTTTCCTGAACAGGTTGTTCTTCCTGCAGTTCAGGCTCTCCAACAGTTTTGCGGAACAGTCCCATGAATGCCTCCTAGCGACCTAATAAGGATATCATGTTAAAGAACTACTTCAAGTTTACCAGAGGATGTAACCGGTTGCAGTTGGAATAATGACAAATTTGAAGGATAATAAAAATTAGAAGAACCATGATCATGAAAGTGAGGAATAAAAATGAAACAAGATTTTGGCACACTGCCGGACGGCAGGAAAGCTTCTCTGTATACAATTGAAAATGAGAATGTCATCTTAAAGGTATCTGACTACGGTGCAGCTCTCGTTTCTTTGATTGACAAGAAGACAGGCCTGGATGTTCACCAGGGATATGACGGCGTTCAGGGATATCTCGATTACTGCCCAGCACATATCGGTGTCTGTATCGGCAGAACAGCCAACCGCATAGGAAAAGGGACCTTTATTCTGAATGGTGAGACATACCACCTTGTCTGCAACAATAATGGAAACAGCCTGCACAGCAATGACTGCTTCAACACAAAAATCTGGGCAGCTCTGGAAAGTGAGAATGAAATAGTTTTCCGATATACCAGTCCAGACGGAGATGCGGGTTTCCCCGGTGTACTTTATGTCAAGGTGACGTATCATCTTCTGCCCCATGGCATATCAATCAGCTGTGACGGAACAGCTGACAAGGATACTCTGCTGGCCTTTACGCAGCACAGCTACTTTAACCTGGATCAGAGCAATGATGCACTGCATCATCAGCTGCAGATCAATGCCAGCCAATATGCACCGACCGACGCTGATGGACTGACTCTGGACCAATTGGATGATGTGGCTGGTACACCATTTGACTTCCGTCATTTCAAGGAAGTTGGGAAAGAAATCCATGCGGATAATGAACAGCTCAGATTCGGCAACGGATATGATCATTATTTTGCTATACCAGGAAAAGGCATGCGTGATATGTGCACTGCCAAAGGCGAAAAACTTTTACTCACAATGCGTTCAGATTACCCAGGCATGCATCTGTACACAAGTAATTTTCTGAATGGTGAAAAGGGAAAATACGGCATGAAATATGCAGCTAGAAGCGCTTTGTGCTTTGAAGCAGAATACATGCCGAATGCCATAAACTATGAGGATGTAGAAGAAAAGCCAATTGTGCATGCCGGCGAAACAATGCATCATGAAATCGAATATATTTTCAAATCTCTGTGAACCTGCAGGAATCATGGCTTTTCTTTCGAACAGTTTTCGTAGATAATAGAAGAAGTGAGGTGAGCAAATTGGAACGCTGGACAAAAGAAGAAAAAAATCAGGTACTGAAAACATCTGACGAAGAACGCTTGAACAAACTGCACGACGCAATCGCCCTTTCAAAGTGGCGTACACAATATCATATTCAGACTGTAACAGGACTTTTAAATGATCCTAATGGGTTCTGCTGCTTTAAGAAGCAATGGCATTTATTCTATCAATGGTTCCCATTCGGAGCAGTTCATGGGACCAAGCACTGGTACCACGTTGTCAGTAAGGACCTGATCCATTGGGAGAATGTGGGCATGGCCATGGAACCGGATCTGATCTTTGACAACCGCGGCTGCTACTCAGGCAGTGCTTTCCCGAAGGATGAATATCTTTATCTGCTGTATACAGGAAACCATAAGGATCAGGATGACAAGCGTACGCCGTATCAGATGATTGCGGCAATGAATGCCAAGGGCACCATTACCAAGCTGAAGCATCCGATTGTTGAACCGCATAAGGACTATACCGAGCATCAGAGAGATCCAAAGATTTTCTTTGCCAATGGCATGTACTGGATGCTGCTGGGGGCACAGGATAAAGAACAGCATGGCAAAATGATCCTCTACAAGTCGAAGCAGATTGCCATCGGCTGGGAGTTTGCCGGTGAACTGAAAGTCAAGGGATATCCATACTTCGGCTATATGGTCGAATGCCCGGATATTGAAAAAATTGGTGACAAGTGGCTGCTGCTGTTCTCACCGCAGGGCTACGCTGCCAAGGGTGATGAATTCCGCAATGCTTATCAGAATGTCTATCTGATTGGTGACCTGGATCTGACAAATCTTGAATTCAAACCGGAAGGACCATATCGTGAATTGGACCGCGGCTTTGATTTCTATGCGGCACAATGCGCAAATCAGAATGAATATAAGAATACTGCAGTTCTGGCCGGGTGGTTTGGATGCAGTGACTACTCTTATCCAGCAACGGATGAGGAAGGATGGTCAGGTCTGATCACACTGCCGCGTGAACTGACGATTGAAGACGGCAGGCTGAAGCAGAGACCAATCCGTACCGCTGAACAGCTCAAGGGTGAAAAAGTCTTTGAGGCACTGCGCGGCAATATCACCAAGGATACAATGCACGGCAGAATGCCGAAGGCGTGCGTCATGCATGTTGATGATCCAGACAGCAATGCTTTTGAATTAGGGCTGTATTCACAGACGATGAAGAAGGGCTTCTCAATTGTCTATGATCCAAACCGCAAGTACTTTACGATTGACCGCGGTGACTTGGAGAATCAATGCAATACAGAGTACGGTACTGACAGACGCATCAAGCTGGAAGAAGGATTAAAGTCATTGGAAATCTTTGTTGACCATAGTACGGTGGAAATCTTCATCAACAATGGTGACTATGTCATGTCTTCCCGCATCTTCCCAAATCCTGATGAACATCTGATCCGCATGCGCGGTAAGGATATCACACTGACGGTCTGGGAGGCAAAGCGCACGGTCACTGACAATTTCAAGCTGAAGTAGCAGTTTATCCAAGGAGGAAATATTCCTCCTTTTTTAATGTTCGAAAAAATATAGTCAAAATGACTATGAAAAAAGATAAAAGTATGATATAACATCCCCAACAGTATAGTCATTATGACTATACCGGAGGGAGATAGTTCAATGAACAGCGTAAAAGAATTTTTGACCAAGAAGAATGTCATCTTTTCTGCCCGTCGATACGGCGTCGAGGCGATGGCAGCTATGGCACAGGGATTATTTGCATCATTGTTGATCGGCACAATCATTTCCACCCTTGGAAAGCAGCTCAACGTTCCGTTCTTCGTACAGGCAGGAGGCTATGCCAGTTCGGTGGCCGGTCCAGCCATGGCGGTTTCCATCGGCTATGCACTGCAGGCACCGCAGCTGGTCCTCTTTTCATTGATTGCCGTTGGGGCGGCAGCCAATACCTTAGGCGGAGCCGGAGGACCTTTAGCAGTCTACATCATTGCCATTCTTGCATGTGAGCTCGGCAAGCTGGTATCCAAAGAAACTAAAATCGATATCATCGTAACTCCAGCCGTGACAATTCTTGCCGGTGCTGGCTTATCACAGCTGCTGGCACCTGGCATTGGTGCTGCGGCATCTTCATTAGGAAATGTCATCATGTGGGCAACCGAACTGCAGCCGTTCTTCATGGGCATGATTGTATCTGTCTTGGTCGGCATTGCTTTGACGCTGCCAATCTCTTCAGCGGCAATCTGTGCTGCGTTAGGTTTAACAGGACTTGCCGGAGGAGCGGCGGTAGCAGGATGCTGTGCACAGATGATTGGCTTTGCGGTGATGTCCTATAAAGAAAACAAAATCGGCGGCCTAGTGTCGCAGGGCCTGGGCACATCCATGCTGCAGATGCCGAATATCATCAAGAATCCAAAAATCTGGATTGCACCAACACTGGCTTCCGCGGTTACCGGTCCACTGGCGACCTGTCTGTTCCATTTTGAAAATAATGGGCCGGCTGTGTCCTCCGGAATGGGAACCTGTGGATTTGTCGGTCCAATCGGCGTGTATACAGGATGGATCGATGCCGGCAAGGCAGTGACAGGTATGGATTGGCTTGGCATGGCTCTTATCTGCATCATTCTGCCTGCCATTCTGTCTTACGTCTTCTGTGAAGTGGAACGTCATTTCGGCTGGATCAAGGAGAACGATTTGAAGCTGCAGTGATATACTGGATACACAAAGGAGTTTTCCCATGTATATACGCAGAGCACAAGAAAAAGATATTCCAAAGATGATTGACCTTCTGCAGCAGGTGCTGCAGGTCCACGCGGATATCCGTCCGGATCTTTTCATCGCCGGCACGACCAAGTATTCCATTGATCAGCTGAAGGAGATACTGAAGGATGATGACCGTCCAATTTACGCTGCTGTCAATCAGAGAGACGAAATGATCGGATATGCATTCTGTAAGCTGGAACAGCCTTCTGCATCGCAGAACATGGTGCCGCATCGGAAACTGTATATTGATGATCTGTGTGTGGATGCTTCAGCGCGTGGACTGCATGTCGGTGAAGAATTGTTCAATTATGTCAAGAAAGAAGCTGTTCAGCTGGGCTGCTATGAAGTGACCCTGGCTGTATGGGAAGGGAATGAGTCTGCCCGCGGTTTCTATGAACATATGGGGCTGAAGCCGAAAGAGACCATCATGGAATATATCCTGAAGAAGGAAGATAAATAAAACTCGGAATTTCCGAGCTTTTTTTATCCATTTCTTTTCTCACAGAGATAAACAATTGACAGGAAGCCTGGACCGACATGGCAGGCAATGGTAGGACCTAGTTCCATCATGGTGATTGAATTGGCGTTCGGATACTTTTCAGCTACCATCTGTTTCCACTTTTCTCCTTCTTCAGGATCATCACTGTGGCCGACAATGATATCTTTGTCAGTTCCATCTCCGAGATCTTTTTCCGTAGATGCTAATAATGCTGCAACAGCTTTTTTTCTGCCTCTGACTTTGTCATAGGCAATCAAGGTGCCGGCGTCATCCAGATAGATCAGCGGCTTGATGGAAAGAAGGCTCCCCACGATAGCGGAGGCATTGGATAATCTTCCACCGCGTCTGAGCCACTGCAGATCATCGATCATAAAGCGGTGAGAAATCTTTACGGCATTCATATTTCCCCAGGCAACGACTTCTTCAAAGCTCTTTCCCTGTTCTGCTAAAGCAGCCATATGCTTGATTAGGAAGGCTAAGCCCATTGTTATGCAGCGGGTATCCATAATGATCAGCTTGGCATCCGGCATCTCCTGCGCAATCATTTCTGATGCGTGGATGGAGTTGTTGTAGGAAGCGGAGATCGATTTATCCATATCGACAAAGACGACCGGTTTTCCTTCGCTCAGCAGCTTCTTGAAGAATTCATAGTAATTGTAAGTTGTGATCTGTGATGTATTCGGCTGTTTTCCTTCACGCATGGCAGCGTAGATTGCTCTGCGGGTCGTATCCCTGCAGTCATCAATATAGATTTTCCCATCGACAGTAAAAGTATATGAAATCACTGGAATGTCATGAGAATCAAGCCAGTCACGATCAATATCACATGTGGAAGCAGTCGCAATAATAAAATCTCTCATTCAATACCCCTAGATTTATACTCATCACCAGAAAGGATAAGTGATATGGGTTTATTATAACAAAGGAATGAGAATAATTGTAGTGCAACCCGTCCGGCAGTCCCAATTCATCCAGAATCAATCAAAGAATACTATTGATCCAGTTTTTCCTTTGCTACGGCAAGCATCAGCTTGATGCGGTTTTCCTGGTTGACCTGATTGGCAGAAGGATCATAGTCAACAGCAGTGATGTTTGCATTCTCAAAAAGAGAACGGATCTTGTTGGTGACGCCTTTGCCGGCAATATGATTCGGCAGGCAGCCGAACGGCTGTGCACAGACAATATTGTCATAGCCGCTTTCAATCAGCTCTACCATTTCTGCACTCAGCAGCCATCCTTCACCCATTTTGACGCCTAGGGAAAGAATGCCTTCTGTTTTTGTCATCAGCTCCTTGAAGGAGACCTGCGCATAGAAGCCTGCTTTTCTGATGGTATCTGACTGCGCTGTTCCTAAGCTGTCAAGAGCTTTCAGCAGAACAGCAGCTCCGTTTCCCACCATCCAGTTCATATCATAATTGACCTGGTCAAGTTTCATGTTGGCAATGCAGTAATTGACAAAGCCCATGATGCCCGGCATATTCACTTCGCAGTCCTGTGCTTCCAGGAATGCCTGCAGATGATTGTTGGCCGCCGGTGAGAATTTGACGAAGATCTCGCCGACAACACCGACTTTCACTTTCGGGACTCTGGTAACAGGGATCCTGGCGGCATCTTCAGCAATTTCTTGGAATTTCTTTTTCATAGCGCCAAAAGAATAGTTGCGGCTGCTGTGCATCCACTTGCCAACATTTTCGAGCCAGCGGCTGCACCATTCATCTGCACTGCCTTTGATATTCTCATACGGAACGATCTGATTGCGCAGACTGGCAATCTCATCTCCATATTCCAGTGCCGCCAATGCTTTGCGCATCATCCGGAATGAAATCGGGATGCTGGAATCTTTCTCTAATCCGCTGGCATTTGCACTGGCAACCGGAACATACTCATATCCTGCTTTGACAAGTGCTTTCCGCAGCAGCTTGATATAGTTGGATGCACGGCATCCGCCGCCGGACTGTGATATGAGCAGAGCAGTATGATGGGTGTCATATCTGCCGCTGTTCAAAGCCTCAATAAATTCACCAATGATCAGCAGGGCAGGATAGCAGGTGTCATTGTGCACATACTTCAAGCCTAGCTGTGCCGCTTCTGAGGAACCTCCGCTCAGCATTTCAATATGGAAGCCTTCGGATTCCATCGCCGACTTGAGACAGGAAAACTGTACTGGTGCCATGTCCGGCATCAGGATCGTATAATCCTTCATCATGTCTTTGGTAAAATTCGGTGTCACATATTTCATGGCATCAAGCCTCCGATTATTTTCTTTCTTCTAATGCAGCAAACAGAGAACGGATACGGATCTTTACCGCACCTAAATTCGTAATTTCATCAATCTTGAGCTGCGTATACAGCTTGTTTCCATCCTGAAGAATGGAACGTGTCTCATCTGTCGTAATTGCGTCGAGACCGCATCCGAATGAAACCAGCTGCACAAGATCAATATCTGGATTCTCAGTACAGTATTTTGCGGCAGCGTACAGACGGCTGTGATAAGACCACTGGTTCAGAACATTGGTGTCAAATTTTGGGATGAGATGGGAAACAGAATCTTCAGTGATCACAGCAGCACCTTCTGAGAGGATCAGCTGATCGATACCGTGGTTGATCTCTGGATCAACGTGATATGGACGGCCGGCAAGAACGATGATCTGCTTTCCCTGAGCGCGGGCAGCAGTGATGATCTTCTGTCCTTCCTCCTGCACGTCTTTCATATAAGCATGATATGCATCATAAGCAGCGTCCACCGCCTTGATGATCTCTGCTTTCTTTGTGCCGGTCAGTTCTTTCATGATTGTCTCCGGCAGTTTCTTTTTCAGTACTTTCGGCTGACTGAGGTCAAGGAAGGCATCGACAAATTTTACCTGAGCAAGCTCCCTGACATTGTCTTTGAGTGTTTCTGGATAGTAGGCAACAATCGGACAGTTGTAGTGATTGTCGCCATGATGTTCATCCATGTTGTAGGACATGCATGGATACCAGATCAGATCCAAATTCTGCTGGGCAAGCCAGTGAATATGGCCATGGGTCAACTTGGCTGGATAGCAGGCAGTGTCAGAAGGAATCGTTGCCTGCCCTTCCTGATACATCTTTCGTGTGGATGCAGGGGAAACAATTACTTGATAGCCCAGCGACTGAAAGAATGCATGCCAGAAAGGCAGCAGTTCATACATATTCAGGACAAGCGGCAGACCAATTCTGCCGCGGGTTCCATTTCCCTGATCCTCGGCAATGGCACGCAGCTTCTTCTGCTTATAAGCGTAAAGATTGAGCGTGTTGTCTGTTTCTTTGCCATTGATCGGCTTCTCACAGCGGTTGCCTGAGATCAGTCTGCGGCCGTCATTGAACGTGTTGATGGTCAGCTGACAGTGATTTCCGCATCCTTGGCACTGAATATTGGCTGTTTTCTGAGAAAGCTCTTCAATCTCTTTCTTTGACAGGAGGGAAGACTGATGTCCTTCCTCAGTGTGCTTGCGTCCATACAGGGCAGCACCATACGCTCCCATCAGACCGGCAATATCCGGACGGATGACGTTGATCCCCATTTCCTTTTCAAATGCGCGCAGAACGGCTTCGTTATAGAACGTGCCTCCCTGCACAACGATGTTCTTTCCCAATTGATCTGCAGAAGAGCAGCGGATGACTTTATACAATGCATTCTTCACGACTGAAATTGCCAGACCTGCAGAGATGCATTCGATTGAAGCACCGTCCTTCTGTGCCTGCTTGACGGAGGAATTCATAAATACAGTGCAGCGTGATCCTAAGTCGACCGGCTTGTCCGCAAACAGGGCAAGTCTAGCAAAATCCTTGACTGGATAGCCAAGGGCTTCCGCAAATGTCTGCAGAAAAGAACCGCATCCAGAGGAGCAGGCTTCATTCAGGAAGATATCGGATACAGCACCATCCTGGATCTTGAAGCATTTCATATCCTGGCCGCCGATATCAATGATGAAATCAACATCCGGCATAAAATACTTGGCTGCGATAAAATGCGCAACGGTCTCGACCAGACCAAAGTCACAATGGAAAGCCTGTTTCATGAGTGCTTCGCCATAGCCGGTTGCGGTCACTGAAGCAACCTTCATGTATGGATGCTCATAATACAGTCTGAGCAGGGTGTCCTTGATCACCGGCAGAGGATTGCCGTTATTGGAACGATAGTCAGTAAAGAGAATATTGGCATGACTGTCAATGACAGCTGTCTTGATTGTGGTCGATCCAGAATCGATGCCAATATGGACCGGACCAGTATGTTCATTGAATTCTGCCCGCGGCACAGAAGCTTTCGCATGCCGTTCACGGAATGCCTCATATTCTTCCTCATTCTGGAACAAAGGCGGCAGACTGACATATTTTGCGGTCTTCCTGTATTCTTTTAAATTCTTGATGACATCATTCAGGTCATATTCCTGATCTGCATAATAGGCAGCACCCAATGCAACATACAGCAGTGAGTTCTGCGGACACGTTCCTTTGACATGAAGCGTCTCATCAAAGGATCTGCGCAGACATTTTGAAAAAGTCAGCGGTCCGCCAAGATACAGGATATTTCCCTGGATTGTTCTGCCCTGAGCCAGACCTGCAATCGTCTGATTGACCACTGCCTGATAGATCGAAGCGGCAATATCATTCAGGGATGCTCCTTGATTGATCAATGGCTGAATATCTGATTTGGCAAAGACACCGCATCTCGAAGCAATTGTATAAGTGCGTTCTGCCTGCATTGCATGGGCATCCATTGCATCCCCGTTCATTTTCAGCAGAACTGCCATCTGATCGATAAAGGCACCTGTACCGCCAGCGCAGGATCCATTCATGCGGACTTCTGTGCCATTGCTCAAAAAGACAATCTTCGCATCTTCTCCGCCCAGTTCGATGATGCAGTCAGTATCAGGCTGCAGACGGCTGGCGGCAACACGCTCGGCGTAGACTTCCTGGACAAAGGAAACACCGCAGCTTTCCGCAATGCCCATCCCAGCAGAACCGGAGACAGCTAAGACAGCACGCTTGTCAGGAAGGTGATCTTTCACAAGCTGCTGAAGGAGATTTTCTGTCTTTTCCAGAATATGGCTGTAGTGGCGTGCGTAGGTAGACCAAAGCAGTTTCCCGCTGTCATCCAGAACAACGCATTTAATTGTTGTTGATCCGATATCCAGTCCTACTTTCATCTGATCTTCTCCCCAAATATTTTCTAGGCCGCATATCTATAAAGCGGTCGAGGTATGCTTTTCATCTGTTTCTATGAGCAGTGATCACACCCATAGATACATTGATGATGTATCTGATAAACCTGATAATTTTAGAAAAAAAAAGAACGGTTTTCAAGGATATCAGTGAGAAAATGAACGAATCCAGCAAACTGTATTCAAATCATCACATAGAATTCACAGTGAACTGATAAATATATTATCGAAATGGAGAGATCTATGAAGAAATTTGCAGTGATATTACTGAGCGGTATCTTATTTCTGGCAGGATGCAGCACTGCTTCCTCAGCATCTGCCTCATCCACGGCATCAGCTTCCTCTGCCTCTGCAGCGGCCGTATCTTCGGATGAGATGGTCATTACAGTCTTTCAGTCGGGCAAGGCAGATGCAATGCTGTTCGCGACAAGTGAAGGGTATGTATTGATGGATACCGGCTTAGATGAAGATAAAGATGATCTGGTCAAGAAACTGCAGCAGCTCGGTGTAACGAAACTGGCAGCGTTGATCATTACGCACTTTGACAAGGATCATGTCGGCGGCGCGGATGCGATTGTTGAAAACTTTGACATTACGCATGTTTATACCACTTATATTACTTCTGACAACGATGATGTCCTGGACTTCCAGAGTGCATTGACAGCCAAGAACATGACAATGACCAGAGTCTACAATACATCGATGACATTGGGCGGTGCTGTTTTTGACATCAATGGAGCTGCTGGGAATTACGACTCGAACAAGGACAACAACTCATCTTTGATCACGATGGTCACCTTCGGTTCCAAGAAATATCTGTTCATGGGTGATGCTGAAGATGAAAGAATCGAAGAATACCTGGCATCTCACGATGCGGATGCAGATTTTTTGAAGGTTCCATACCACGGCTACTATCAGGATGATCTGGAACTGCTGTTCGATACCGTGACACCATCAGCTGCAGTCATCACCAACTCCAAGAGCAATCCTAGTTCTTCTGATCTGAAGAAAACAGAGACCCTGCTGAAGAATGTCGGAGCCAGTTATTATGAAACATCCTCCGGTGCAGTCACCATTACCTGTACGCAGGACAGCTTTACTGTCACACAGTAGAAGTGCATTCATAGAAACAGAAAACCTCTGTTTCCACTTTATATATATACGTAAAAATAAGCGGCTGCAGAACACTTGTGAAATATTGAGGATTTCAATCACAGTTGTTTCTGACCGCTTTTTTTGTCATAATGTAGGCGCAGTATTGGGAGGAAATGAATATATGAATCAGAAAGTGATCTCAAAGATCGCAGTAGCCGGACTTTTTGGCGTTGCTGCAGTGCTTGGTGCAATGCCAGGCTGCACATCAAAATCAGTTTCAGGAACATTCACTGGAACCGCAAAGGGCATGGGCGGTGACGTCACAGTCACGCTTACCATTGCAAATAACGTGCTTACAGACGTTAAGGCAGAAGGACCAAATGAAACAGAAGGTATTGGTTCAAAAGCCATTGAAAAGCTGCCGGGAGAAATGGTAGCAGGAAATACAATTACAGTTGATGCAGTATCAGGTTCCACTATTACTTCAAATGCAATTATGGAAGCTGCCAAGGCAGCTCTTGAGAAGTCAGGCTTGAAGGCAAGTGACCTTAAGGCAGTCAGTGCAAGTGCTTCTGCTGCTGCAGATGTTACCGAATCTGCAGATGTCGTTATCGTTGGTGCCGGCGGCGCTGGCATGACAGCAGCGATTGTTGCAACAGATGCTGGCAAGAAAGTCATCATTGTTGAATCACAGGATGTCTCCGGCGGCAACTCCGTACGTTCTACCGGCGGTATGAATGCTGCTAAGACAACATATCAGGATGCAAATAAGTTTGATGAATCTGCAGGTGTTGAAAAGACACTGAAGTCTGCTGAGAAGTACGCTGACAATGCGGATGTCAAGGCATTGACAGAAACAGTCAAGAAGCAGTGGGCTGATTATCAGGCAAATCCAACAGGCTACTTTGATTCCGTGGAATTAATGGAATTGGATACAATGATCGGCGGCTATGCAAAGAATGATTTCAGCTTAGTCAAGACATTGGCTGAGAACAGTTCTGCAGCGATTGACTGGCTGGCATCCATCGGTGCAAAGCTGACATCAGTTGGTCAGTTCGGCGGTGCTTCTGTTAAGAGAATCCACAGACCGCTGAATGATGCAGGCAAGGTCACAGCAGTTGGTGCTTATGTCGTACCAATCCTCGAAAAGAACTTAACAGACCGCAGTGTTGAAGTAATGTACAATACAACAGCAAATAAGATCCTGATGAAGGACGGCAAGGCTGTTGGGATTGAAGCAGCAGGCAAGACAGGCAATAAGGTCACAATCAATGCAAAGTCTGTTGTCATCGCAACTGGCGGCTTCGGTGCAAACAATGATATGGTCGTTGCCCAGAATCATCCAGAACTCAAAGGCTACATTACAACAAATGCAGCCGGTGCACAGGGCCAGGGCATTGTCATGGCACAGGCAGATGATGTTGATGCAGCTACCGTTGATATGGATCAGATCCAGCTCCATCCTACAGTTCATGTCGATGCTGACAAGAATGCACATCTGATCACTGAAGGATTAAGAGGCGACGGTGCTATCTTAGTCAATGCAGAAGGCAAGAGATTCACAGATGAAGTTGGTACACGTGATGTTGTATCTGCTGCTGAAAACAAGCAGACAGGCGGATATGCATGGCTGATCGTTGATCAGTCCATGGTTGATGCTTCTGCTGTCATCCAGGGATACATCAATGACGGATATACCGTCACAGGTGCAGATGCTGCTTCCTTAGCAAAGGAAATGAATGTTGATGCAGATGCATTAAAGACAACAATCGAGACTTGGAACAAAGCAGTTGAAGCAAAGTCTGATACAGAATTCAACCGCACTTCCTTCAATCATCAGCTGACAGGGAACCTTTATGCATTGACTGTTCAGCCTGGTATCCACCACACAATGGGCGGACTCAAGATTGATACAAATACAGAAGTACTGAACACAAGCGGAAATGTCATCGGCGGCTTATTTGCTGCAGGCGAAGTTACCGGCGGTGTCCACGGCGCAAACCGTTTAGGCGGAAATGCAGTTGCAGACTTCACAGTCTTCGGAAGAATTGCTGGACAGGCTGCTGCTGACTACGCAAAGTAATTCGCAGGCATTCAAAACAATTTACGGTTGAACAGAAGGACTGCATGTCTTAATTGATATGCAGTCTTTTATTGTTATGAAAAGAATGCTCTCATTTTCAAGGTACATCCATGCTGAATAGACAGAAGGAGGAAAGTGTTGCTGAACTGAATAAATTATCTGATATAAAATATGAAAATCAAATGAACTTCTCATTTTGAATTGGAGGTTGGCTGTGATGAAAAAAGATATTTTTATCAGTATGGATGCATCAGGAAAACTGAATGACAGTGAGAAACTGTGCGTGATGTCAGGCATTGTCTTTATCAACAAAGAAAGCCATGACCGTTTTGTTAACAGTTATCATCTAATTAATGAACGGATCAAATGCGATTACTGTCCACAGGGCAAAGATTCCTGCGATGCCCGCTGTCCGGAGATGAAGAGCAGTCTGCCTTTGGAGGAGAAGCATCACAGGCAGCTGGAAAATCTGATTAGGAATGAGTATATCTATGCGGTTGTGATCAACAATAAGGAAGTCAATCCAAAAATCATGAATGATGATGAGGCACGCAGACAGTATCTTGACTATGCAGAGAAAAGCATGGTGAAGCTGATTCTCAGCAATCTGATGGGTTTGCATATGATTGATAATGAGGATGAGATCACAGTTCATTTATTTGCGGATCAACAGCGCAGCCTGAAGAACGGCTACTATGACTTGACCAGCAATATAACTGATCTGATCTCGGACCGTATTTTCAGCCTGGAATATAAACAGACCTTCAGCCCATTGTTCTTCAAAAAGTTTAACTGCGTCTATAAATACCGTGATCAGGAACATTTCTTTGATGTTCAGGCAGCTGCTTTGACAGCTGGTGCCATCCGCCATGAATTGATGAAGGAAGATGCTTCCAGAGATGCACAGGCAAAGCTTCTGCAGCGGGAGACATGTGCACATATCATCTTTCCATGAAAAAAGCTGTCTTTCGACAGCTTCTCCAATTGGAACGGTGTACTGTTGGCACACTGCATCATATGATCGTAGTCCAATTGTTGACCTGACGTGGTTTTCCACCGGTGTTCATAGTATTATCCTGTCTGCGCGTAATATCAAGATATCATTGGACTGCATTTATCCGGAAATGTATAACAGGCATCATTTTAGCGAAAATGTATAGATGAAATATGAGAGTTTGTCATGCCAAACTTGAATTGACAATCGGTATTGATGTCTTCTATAATCTCAAACAATAAACATTGATTTCATACAATCTTTATGTTGGGGATGAAAGCCTGAAGGAGGACCCATATGAGCAGCTACAAGATTGAAACAAAATGTGTACAGGGCGGTTATAGACCAAAGAACGGTGAACCGCGTCAGATTCCAATTATTCAGAGTACGACATTTAAGTACGATACATCAGAAGACATGGGAAAACTGTTTGACCTGGAAGCCAGCGGCTATTTCTACTCCCGTCTGCAGAATCCTACCTGCGATTATGTTGCCGCAAAGATCACCGAACTGGAAGGCGGGACAGCAGGCATGCTGACATCATCCGGACAGGCGGCGAACTTCTTTGCCTTATTCAATATCTGCAACTGCGGTGATCACATCGTTGCTTCTTCCGGCATTTATGGCGGAACTTTCAACCTGATTGCTGTAACGATGGCGAAGATGGGCATTGAAGCGACTTTCGTTTCGCCGGACTGCACAGAAGAAGAACTGAATGAAGCTTTCCGTCCGAATACAAAAGCAGTGTTTGGCGAGACAATTGCCAATCCTGCACTCTGTGTTCTGGATATAGAACTGTTTGCCAAAGCGGCGCATGCACATGGCGTTCCGCTGATTGTAGATAATACATTTGCAACACCGGTCAACTGCCGCCCAATTGAATGGGGTGCTGACATTGTGACGCATTCCACGACAAAGTATATGGATGGTCATGGCTCGGCTGTCGGCGGTGCAATTGTAGATGCTGGTAAATTTGACTGGATGGCATATGCGAACAAGTTCCCTGGCTTATGCAGACCCGATGACAGCTATCATGGCATCGTATATGCTGAGAAATTTGGCAAAGAAGGTGCCTTCATTACTAAGTGCACTGCGCAGCTGATGCGTGACTTTGGCTCTACTCCTGCACCGCAGAGTGCATATCTTCTGAATCTAGGCTTGGAGAGCCTGCATGTCAGAATGGCTCGTCATTGTGAGAACGGTCAGGCAGTTGCTGAATTCCTTGCAAAGCAGACAAAGGTCCTGCATGTCAATTACTGCGGACTGGAAGGCGACAAGTATCATGCAGCAGCCCTGAAGTATCTGCCGAAGGGTTCCTGCGGTGTTGTATCATTTGAAATTGCCGGCGGCAGAAAAGCGGCAGGTCAATTCATGGCAGCACTGAAGCTGGCTGCGATTGAAACACATGTTGCTGACGCAAGAACATGCTGTCTGAATCCGGCCACATCGACACACCGTCAGATGACTGACGAACAGCTGGCCGCAGCGGGGATTCCTGCTGGTCTGATCCGGATGTCCTGCGGTCTTGAAAATGCTGAAGATCTGATTGCGGATATTGCACAGGCGCTCGACAGCGTTGAATGATCACTGCGCGGGAGGCGCGTTTATATGCCAATTAAGATTCCCAATAATCTTCCTGCTGCAGAGATACTGCATCATGAGAATATCTTCATTATGCCGGAAGGACGTGCATCAACACAGGATATCAGACCGCTTCAGATACTGATCCTGAACCTGATGCCGAAGAAAATCCAGACTGAGACACAGTTATCCAGACTGCTGGGAAATACGCCGCTGCAGATTGAACTGAATCTCATCTGTACAAAGACACATGAGCCGGTCAATACACCGGCTGCACATATCAGCGAATTCTATCAGACTTTTGATGACATCAAGGACCGTTATTTTGACGGCTGCATCATCACCGGAGCACCTGTTGAGATGATGGAATTTGAAGAAGTCGACTACTGGCCGGAACTCTGTCAGATCATGGAATGGACCAAGACTCATGTCCACAGTACATTCCACATCTGCTGGGGAGCACAGGCAGGACTCTATTATCATTACGGCATTCAGAAGCATCTGCTGGATGAAAAGCTCTTTGGTGTATTCCCGCATACCGTCGAATACAAGCGCTCAATTCTGTTCCGCGGCTTTGACGATGTCTTCTACGTACCGCATTCACGTCATACGACCATTGAGCGGGCTGACATTGAAGCGGTTCCTGAATTACGCATTCTAGCTTCCTCTGAAGAAGCAGGTGTTTATGCCATCTTTACAAAAAAGGGTAGACAGATCTTCATCACCGGACATTCCGAATATGATGCGGACACGCTTGGCCAGGAATATTTCCGTGACCTGAATGCAGGCAAGCCAATTTCTGTCCCAAAGAACTATTATCCGGACGATGATCCGGCGGAAGAACCGATTGTAAGCTGGCGGGCACATGCAAACCTGCTGTATTCCAACTGGCTGAACTACTTTGTCTACCAGACAACACCGTATGATATCGGCGGCATTGCCTCCGGACAGGCGATGCCTCCGGAAGAAGACGCTGATCCAAAAGAATAAGCAGATGACTGCATTGACTCTTCGCAAGAAGACAGTGCAGTCTTTTTTGATGATGGGAAGAAGAGAGCCATGCTATAATACAGGCACTGAGGTGAAATATGACAACACAAGAAATGATGAAAGAGTATCAGGACTGGATCTTTAAGATGTCCAGTTATCAGATGGCATTATCAATTATCGGCATCGATAAGATGACCGTCGCTCCTGTCAATGGATCGGCATACCGTGATGAAAGAACTGCTTTCTTGGCAGGCGAGATGTTCTCCATTGAAACAGATCCGAAGATGGTGGAGATTGTAAAGCAGCTGAAGGATGATCCCGAAGTAGATGATGATACCAGACGGGCGGCTGCAGTCTACTATGAGAATGCCGTGAAGACATTGTGCATTCCTAAGGATGAATTTGTTGCCTTCCAGCAGCTTGCCAATGAATCTTATGACAAATGGCTGGAAGCTAAGAACAAGGCTGACTATGCAGTCTTTGAACCGTATCTGAAGAAGGTCATTGAGGCAAGGAAGAAGATGATCTCCGATCGGAACTCAGATCGGAGCATCTATGATGAAATGCTGAATGACTTTGAACCGAATATGAATCAGGAGAAGTATGATACTTTCTTCAATGCATTGAAGGAAAGATTGGTTCCGCTGATCAAGAAAGTGACGGAAGCCAAACAGATCGACAACAGCTTCCTGTTCCAGGATTATGATATCGAAGGACAGAAGAAATTCATGGATCATCTGCTGCAGTATCTCCACTTTGACCCAGAATGGGGCTATCAGAATGAGACGGAGCACCCATTCACTTCCTGGACCTGTGAGAATGACTGCCGTACGACAACAAAGTACTTAAAGAACAATGTTGTCTCCGCAATTCTGTCTACCGTTCATGAAGTTGGACATGCATACTATGAACACAACATTGATCCAAAGTATGACGGTATGATCCTGTCTGACGGTGTATCTTCCGGCATGCATGAATCTCAGTCCCGTTTCTGTGAGAACTATCTTGGCAGAACAAGAGCTTTCTGGGAATACAACTATCCATTCCTGCAGAAGCAGTTCCCGCAGCAGCTTGGCAGAATTGATCTGGATACATTCGTCAATGCACTGAATGTCGGTGTTCCTTCCTTGATCCGCACGGAAGCAGATGAACTTACTTACCCGATGCATATCCTGATCCGCTATGAAATAGAGAAGGGCTTATTCAACGGCACCATCTCTACAGACGGCCTGGATACAGTCTGGGCTGATATGTATGAAAAGTACCTGGGTGTCCGTCCATCCAATGCAAAGGAAGGCATCCTGCAGGATGTCCATTGGTCCGACGGCAGCTTCGGCTACTTCCCGACATATGCGTTAGGTTCTGCCTTTGCGGCACAGTTCATGTATGCAATGAGAAAAGACATGGATGTAGAAGATGCCCTTCGGAACAACCGCTATACTGACTGCATCAGCTGGCTCAAGGAACATATCCAGAAATACGGCTTCCGCTATGAAGCAGATGAGATCATGAAGATGGCGACCGGCGAGGAATTCAATGTGAATTACTATCTGGATTATCTGGAAGACAAATATACAATGCTTTATCATCTCTAAAAGAAAAGGCTCGCGAGAGCCTTTTTATATCGTTCTTATAGGCCTGTAAATAATACATATAGGAAATTGACAAGCGGGATCGTGATGATGCACAGCATGATCGACATGACATTGATCACCGAGGCAAGCTGTGCTTCTTTATGATACAGAGATGCGAACTGGGCAACGGTTGAAGCACTTGGGGCAGATGCAGCCAGCATCGTGATCATCAGGATGGAAGAAGCGTTTGGTGTAATTCTCGTCAGACCAGTGATGATGAACAGGAACATCGTGATGATTGGAAAGACAAGCAGACGGAAGAAGCAGACCATGTAGGCACGCTTGTTCATGAATACTTCACGGAGATCAGCAGTTGAAAGGATCATACCTACGACAAACATGCTGAGCGGTGCTAAGATGGCAGACAGCGAGTTGATCGTTGTATTGATGACGTCAGGCAGCTGGATGCTGCATAGGAACAGCAGCATGCCGATGGCAATGGCGATGATGTTGATGTTGCCCAGGATCTTCTTCCAGTCACCTGTTCTGTCACCGGTCACTAATTCACGGCCATGCATCCATAACAGGATCGTATTAGCAATCAGAGCTCCCGAGCAGTAGATGACCATATCTCGGCCCAGCACCATGATCACCAGCGGAATGATCAGATTGCCGGCATTCGGATAGATCATGGAAGCTTTTTCAATCGGTGTCAGATGAAGCTTTTTCCCCAGCAGCCAAGCCATCAGGATAAAGAGAAAATGCATCGAGAAGCCGGCTGTCAGAGAAATGAGAAAGCCGATCATGTTTTCGCTGGTCAGCTGGATCTGAAAGGAATAAATAATCGAGGCAGGGCAGGCAACATACAGCACCAGCTTTGACAATACATCAGAGTCCTTTGCCTGCAGGATCTTTACACGGACCAGTACATATCCCGCCAGGATCATCAGGAACATGACGATAATCGATTCGATCAGACTGAAACTGATTGACATAGTGCGCCTCCATTTTCAACTCAGCTATTCTATCAGGCTTTTTATGATTTGCTGAAATGTTCCAGAACATGAAAATAGTGCAGATCTTGATCCGCACTATTTCTTATCTTTCTTATTTGACAAGAAGGCAGCTTCTGCCAGGTTGGCGACCAGCTTCTTGGAAGTTGGACTGGCAGCTGCCATCGCTTTGACAACTTCCGGCAGGCCTTTGCTGAAGACCTCCTGCATGGTCGCGGCGCCGCCTGCTGCTAAGGAGTCGAAGAATTCATCGACGAAGGTCTTGCGCTCTTCATTGGTCGCACCCTGGACCCATTTATCAATCGTATCATCCAGCCATTCACTGGTCTTGTCATTCTGTTCAATTTCATCCAGTTCCATCCCATTGATGCGCCAGGAGATGATGTCATGCTGATTGGCACCCGTTTCATTGGAACGGACGATATGATTGTCAGGGAAGGTCACTTCAAAGATCTTGCCGATGACACAGAACTCCGGAATGATCCGGGTGACTTTATCTGTTAATTTATCCAGTCTGCGCCGGTCAAAGACATCTGCACAGAAGCCTGGACCATCATTGTCATAGATGCGGATGACATGTTCCAGCTGCTTGTTACTGAGCCATGCGCATGCATACAGGGCAAGATTGCCGCCCTTGGAATGTCCTGCTACATAGTAGGAATGTCTCGGTTGGAATACCTTCTGCAGATAGTCTCTGGCATATTCCTGTGCCTTGATCCTGGTGAAGGCAATCATGAAATCTTCCTTCCAGCCGACAAGGGAGTTGTCTGTTCCGCGGTAGGCAATAAAGGACAGTTTTGGATTGATGACAAACTCCACAGCACTGAACTGCACCTGATCCTTTTCTTCAAAGATATCGACATAATTCTTCAGCAGAAGATCTCCAAAGCGTCTGGATTGACATACAGCATAGAAGAAATCATCATGGCCGCCGTATAGATTCTGCAGCGAATAGCAGTTCTTTTCTTTGATCCTCTGCCCACATTCTCGTAAGGAGATACCCTCAGGATTCTCATCTGTGATCACCTGTGCATAGCTGACATAGGAAAGCTCGCACAGGATCATATTGTCGATTGGATTCAATGGACTTTCAGCAAACGAAAGATCACCGCGCCAGCGGATATAGTCTTCCATTGTCTCATTGATCTCAGATTTACCGAAAGGCAGGCTGATTTTCATAATTCCATCTTAGCATAGCTGAGCCCTGCAGTTCCACAAATTGAAATGATTCGCCTTTGATAGAATGCTATAATTTACGTGTTGTAATAAGGAGACACATATATGGCAGAATATCTGACAATTGATGTAGGCGGCACAAGTATCAAGTTTGCAGTGATGAATGAGAATGCAGAGATCAGTGAGAAGGGCGATTATCCAACCCCGATGGATGAGGGACTGAACGGTTTCCTCAAGAGCCTGAAAGCTGTTTATGATAAATACGGTTCCAAAGCGGAAGCAGTCGTGATGAGCGCACCGGGCAGAATTGATTCGGGCACCGGCTATTTCTATACATCTGGAGCACTTGGATACATCAGCGGGGTCAATCTGAAGGACCGCTTAAAGGATCTGATCCCAGTTCCGTTTGCAGTTGAAAATGATGCTAAGGCAGCGGCTTTGGCAGAAATCTGGAAAGGCTCCATGAAGGGTGTTTCCAACGGTATTGTGATTACCTTAGGCACCGGCATCGGCGGCGCTGTGATCATTGACGGAAAGCTGTACCGCGGTTCTACCTTTGCGGCCGGCGAGTTCTCTGGAATCCCGACATGCATTGACAACAACCAGCCGTATGGACATGGCGGCAGCATGTGGGCAGTTCCAAACAGTGTACGGACAATGGTCGCTAATTATGCGGCAAAGATCAACATGGATCCAAAGGACTGCAATGGCAAGATCCTGTTTGAAGCAGCAAACAACGGTCAGAAGGAAGCACTGGATACGATTGATGAATTCTGCATGGGACTTGCAGCCGGCATCATGAGCCTGCAGTTCGCTCTGGATGTTCAGAAGGTTGCCATTGGCGGCGGCATTTCCAAACAGCCGTTATTGATGGAATCTCTACATAAGAAGATCCATGAATATTATGACGAAGCCCAAAAAATGGGCATGCCTGCATCGATTCCGGAGATTGCCTCCTGTGAATTCGGCAATGATGCCAATATGATTGGTGCTCTGTATCATTATCTGTATGAATTAAAAAAATAAATAAGAGAAAGAAACAGTCCGCAGCTATTTGCCGCGGGCTGTTTTTTAGTTGCCATCAGTAACAGTGACAATGTTCTGTGCCTGGTAGGATAGGGAGGACTGTGCTACCGAAGCGACACGGTTCTGCGAGGATAGTTCATTGACTTCTTTGTATGCTTCATCATTCTGCTGTTTTACGGCAATGACCTGGGTCTCGACAGTCTGCTTCTTTGTACTGAGCGTATTATTGTAGGATTTCAAGAACAGCGTGCTGCATAGATACAGCAGCGCCGAGCATAAGAAAACATAAACTGTGAAAGGCAGCAGGAAATTACCACGAAATTTTCTGGCTTTCTTTTTGGAAGCCATGACTTACATTCCTTCACCCAACTGCTTCTTGAACCAGGAATTCCGGTTCTGGATCTTTTCAAGCTGTTCGATCAATTCCTGATCATGCTTTGTGTTCAGTTTAAACACATAACGCTTTACATAAGCCTTTTGATAATCTGCGTTGTAATCCATTCTGTGCTGTTTTGTTGTGCTCAATTTTTTGCGTCCCATTTCAAACACCTCCGTTTCAACATAAATGATTGGTATACCAATCATTATATATCATGATGAAAGAATTGTAAAGGGATGAAATGATATTTTTTAAAAACATGCAGACAAAAAAAGTCTGTTCACAGAGGAACAGACAATTGCTTGAAATTATTTAAGCTTTGATGGGACTGTGATGACTTCAACGTGCTTCTTGATCAGCGCGTCCTGAATATCAGATGCAATCTTGTCATCGGTGATGACGACGGCATCATGGCCTTTGATGTTGAGGGGAACAGTGCCGGCGGCGTGGAACTTTTCGCTTTCAGTCAGATATGCTGTTTTGGTGCAGGAGAGGGACATATCCCTGACAGCCTGGGCACGCATCTGGTCTTTATTGGTGAAACCTGTACGTTCACTCCATCCATCTGTGCCGACAAAGAAGCATTCAACATTGTAGTTTGCGGCATCATCCTTGATCATTGGCCCGACCAGACACTGACTGTCCGGCTGATAGATGCCGCCTAGTAAAACTGTCTGTGCTCCAGGTTCATCGCGGATATATTCAGCAATGAAGGCACTGTTGGTCACAATGGTGATATTCTTTTTTGTCTTTGCCAGCTGAAGGGCAAGGAGAGCACAGCAGCTGCCACTTTCAATCATGACTGTATCACCGTCATGAACATATTCTGCAGCTCTTTCGGCAATCATCTTTTTTGTCTCATAATGATATGCGAGTCTGCCGTTAATATCATCTGTGCTGTTCAGCTCTGCATATCCGTGGATCCTTTTGATGATATGCTTCTGTTCAAGAAGATCCAGATCTTTTCTGACAGTCACCTGTGATACGCCGAGCATCTTTGATAACTCGGTGACTTCAGCTTTCTTCTGCTTCGTCAGCAGATCTAATATTTTACTTTCACGGTCATTCTTCATGGTTGTTCTCTTTTCTTTAAAAGAATGCATCAATGCCATTCTTGATAAATATCTGCCGGTAGTCCTCAATCTCCTCTGCATGCATGTTAGGCACACTGCGGTAGGCGTAATCAAGATCCATCATGTCATACTTGCCTTCCCCGAACTGATGGAAAGGAAGCAGCTGACATCTATGGGCGCCGACTTCCTGCAGGCGCTCTGCTAATTTCTGTGCATCTTCCAAACTGTCATTGAAGCCGGGAATCACTGGAATCCGCGGCAGAACATCTTTTCCTGCTGCAATCGCATTTTTCATATTCAGCAGAGGAAGTTCATTGGTCACACCTGTATATTCCTGATGCTTTGCGGCATCCCAGTGCTTCATATCAAACAGCAGATGATCAACATCCTTTGTGACATCTGCGAACACTTCAGCAGAAGCACATCCAGTTGTCTCACAGGCAGTATCAATGCCTTCTTCCTTCAATGCCTGATATAGTGCTTTGGCAAAGACAGGCTGGGCAAGCATCTCACCGCCGGAGAGGGTGACGCCGCCATGGCTCTCTTCATAGAAAGGCAGATCCTGCAGGCATACATCCAGTACTTCCTGTACTGTTTTTCTCTGGCCTTCAGCTTGTAAGGCGTGGCCTGGACATTCCCTGACACATTTCAGACAGCCGCTGCACTGGTCATAGTCAATATGAATACGGCTGCTGGCAAGACTGACAGCATGCGCAGGACATGTTTCAATGCAGTGATGGCAGCCGACGCATTTCCGGCTGTCCCAGAGGACCTGGATCCTGGCAGACTGGCTTTCAGGATTAGAACACCATCTGCAGTGCAGAGGGCATCCCTTGAGAAAGACGATTGTACGGATGCCGGGACCGTCATTAAGGGAAAACTTCTGAATGTTGAAGATGATGCCGGATGTGGTTCTGTCTGCAGCCATGTTTGATCTCCTTGTTATCAAAATAGTAGCATATCCATTTCGATTTGCAATAAAAAAGTTACGAATGAAAGTAAAAATAATTATATTGCAAAATAATATTGACTAAAAGACGGCTGAAAGCTAGTATTAATTTGTAACGAAAGTATAAAAACTTACGAATGAAAGGAACTATCTATGGAAAACACAGCACATTTTGGAGCTTTGACGGAAAGAATGCAGAAATTCCGTGAGGAAGTACTGGATGAAAGACCTTATATTGATGCGGAAAGAGCACTGTTAACAACCAAAGCCTATGAAGCCAATAAGAACCAGCCTCAGGTCATGAAACGGGCATTGATGCTCAAGACAATCCTGGAAGGCATGTCTATCTATATTGAAGATAAGACACTGATTGTCGGCAATCAGGCGACCAAGAACAGAAATGCGCCGATCTTCCCGGAATATACAATGGAGTTCGTCATCAATGAACTGGATCAGTTCGAAAAGCGTGACGGTGACGTTTTCTATGTGACGGAAGAAACAAAAAAACAGCTTCGAGAGATTGCACCATTCTGGGACAACAACAACCTGCGGGCAAGAGGCGAAGCACTGCTTCCTGATGAAGTCTCCGTTTTTATGGAGACAGGAGTCTTTGGCATGGAAGGAAAGCTGAATGCCGGTGATGCACATCTGGCTGTAAATTATCAGCGCCTTTTAAAAGAAGGCCTGAAAGGGTATGAAGCCCGTACAAAAGAGATGCAGGCAGCGCTGGATCTGACTGACCCTGATGCAATCGACAAGAATATCTTCTATAAAGCAGTTCTGATCGTGATTGATGCAGTCCATGCATTTGCGCTGCGCTATTCACTGCTGGCTTCAGAAATGGCCGCAAAAGAGACTGTTGCAGCACGGAAGGAAGAACTGGAAAAGATTTCCCACAGCTGCGCCCGCGTTCCATATGAACCTGCGGCATCTTTCTATGAAGCGGTTCAGTCTGTGTGGTTCATTCAGATGATCCTGCAGATTGAATCCAATGGGCATTCGCTGAGCTATGGCCGCTTTGACCAATACATGTATCCATACTTCATGGAAGACATCAAGAATGAGAGAATCACTAGGGCAGAAGCACTGGAACTGCTGACGTGCCTCTGGATCAAGACATTGACTATCAACAAGGTCAGATCACAGGCCCATACATTAAGTTCCGCCGGTTCACCAATGTATCAGAATGTGACCATCGGCGGCCAGACACCAGATAAGAAAGATGCCGTCAATGAACTGTCCTTCTTAGTCCTGCAGTCTGTGGCCGAGACGCGTCTCACCCAGCCGAATCTGACTGTCCGCTATCATCACGATATCAACAAACATTTCTTTGATGAATGCATCGAAGTCATGAAGCTCGGTTTTGGTATGCCGGCATTGAACAATGATGAAGTCATCATCCCATCGTTCATCAACTGGGGTGTCAAAGAAGAAGATGCCTATAACTACAGTGCAATCGGCTGTGTTGAGACTGCAGTGCCTGGCAAGTGGGGATACCGCTGCACCGGCATGAGCTATATCAACTTCCCGAGAGTCCTGTTATGTGCTATGAACAATGGCGTCGATCTGACATCTGGGAAGAGATTCACCAAAGGCTATGGGTATTTCAAGGATATGAAGTCTTATGATGAGCTCCTGGCTGCCTGGGATAAGACCGTCAGAGAAATGACAAGATACAGTGTCATTGTTGAGAATGCGATTGATAAAGCATCCGAAAGAGATGTTCCGGATATCTTATGTTCTGCATTGACTGATGACTGTATTGCTAGGGGCAAGACCATCAAGCAAGGCGGCGCTGTCTATGACTTCATCTCCGGTCTGCAGGTCGGCATTGCCAACATGGCAGATTCATTAGCAGCCATCAAGAAGCTGGTCTATGACGAAAAGAAGATTACCGCGGAACAGTTATGGAATGCCATCCTGGATAACTTCACATCACCAGAGAATCAGAAGATCCAGGATCTGCTGATCAATGATGCACCGAAGTACGGCAATGACAATGACGATGTCGACAATTTAGTTGTTGAGGCATATGATTCTTATTTAGATGAGATCAAGAAATATCCAAATACTAGATATGGCAGAGGTCCGATCGGCGGTATCCGCTATGGTGGTACATCCTCTATCTCTGCCAATGTCGGCCAGGGCATGGGTACAGCCGCAACACCAGATGGCAGAAAGGCATGGGAGCCGTTAGCAGAAGGATGCTCGCCAGCACATAATGCCGATAAGAACGGACCGACAGCTGTCTTTAAGACCGTCTCAAAGCTGCCAACCGAGAAGATCACCGGCGGTGTTCTGCTGAACCAGAAGATGACGCCGACCATGCTTGCAAAGGAAGAGAACAAGCAGAAGCTGGAAATGCTGATTGGGACATTCTTCAACCGTCTCCACGGCTATCATGTGCAGTACAATATCGTATCAAAGGAAACACTTCTGGATGCACAGGCACATCCTGAAAAGCATAAGGACCTGATTGTCAGAGTTGCCGGCTACAGTGCCTTCTTCAATGTACTGAGCAAGAAGACACAGGATGATATCATCGGCAGAACAGAGCAGACTCTGTGAGAAAAGAGGAAAGTATATGAAATTACTAATTGATGATGCACATATAGAAGCAATCAAGAAGATCTATGATCAGTATCCAATCGATGGTGTCACCACAAATCCATCCATCCTGTATAAAGTAGGCAAGGATCCTGTCGAGACATTAAAGGAGATCCGTTCCTTCATTGGTGATGATGCACTCCTGTTTGCCCAGGCAGTCGCCTTAGATGCTGAAGGCATGGTCGAGGATGCCCACTGCATCATTGACATTGCTGGTAAGAATACAATCGTCAAGATTCCATCTATTCCAGAGGGCTTCAAGGCAATCCGGATCCTGAAAGAAGAAGGAATCAAGACATGCGGCACGGTAGTGTATACACCGATGCAGGGTTATCTTGCCGCTAAAGCAGGTGCCAGTTTTGTCGCACCATATGTCAACCGCATTGACAACATGGGCTATGACGGCATCAAAGTAACCGAAGAGATCCAGGATATTCTGGAGAACAACGGGATGGACTGCGAAGTGCTGGCTGCTTCTTTTAAGAATTCACAGCAGGTGCTGGCATTGGCTGAATATGGTGTCGGTGCAGCAACTGCAGCTCCTGATGTCATTGCTTCTTTCGTGAAGAACCCGGCCATTGATGGTGCTGTCGGTGATTTCATCAAGGACTTTGAAAAGCTGACGGGAAAAACAAAATTCTCAGAGATCATATAAATACATATTAAAAACAGTCAGTCTGAATTTCAGGCTGACTGTTTTGGTACTGTATGAGAAGACTGTTTATGAGTTCATTTTCTTAGAGAAGATCGGCAGGATCGTATAGATGTCACGCAGACGTCCATGGAAGTTATGATCTTCACCATCACTGATGCCATAGGAGCAGTTGACACCAGCGGTAAATGGATCACCGAAGATAAATGTATCGGGATACAGCAGCATGCTGGAGATCTGTGCTTCTACAATCGACTCGGCGTAATCTTCACTGCCGGTGGTCATGTACATGTAGAAGTCATCTTTGGTATAGCCTTGACTTGTCAATGCATTCAATGCAAATCTGCCGCCGAAGGTCGTATCTTTGCCTTGTGAATCAGGACCCCAGTAGAGAGAGCCGGAAGCAGGGTAGAAGTATCGTACATACTTGAGGGAACTGCAGAACTGATACCAGGTGGTGACACCGCCCATAGAGAAGCCGCCGAACAAGCGGTGGTCTCGTGAAGCAGCCAGTCCTGCTTCATCTGCTGAAGCAGCATACGTGCTGTAGGTGCTTTCAACTGCCGGCATGACATCATTGATGAATTCGGTAGAGAAGCCTTTTGTTAAATAGATATCATAATTATCCGTATTCTCATCGGTGTTGTTGTCATAGTAAGTCAAGGCAACAACGATCATTGGCTCCACTGAGCCATCTTCAATCAGATGGTCAATGCAGTTCTTGATATCATCTGGTTCTTCCGGTGTTCCCAGCCAGTCGTCAGCACTGCCGGTATAGCCGTGCATGAGATAGAGTATATTGTACTGATTGGTGGAGAGATAGTGATAAGGCGTATATACAGTTGCATATTTGATTTCATCACTGCTGTCACCGTCGTAGTTCTTGGTGGTGTAGTAGAATCTTGTTAAACTGCCGGGCTGGCCGCAGGCTTCTATATAGTCATCCGGCACATCGCTGATTGCTTTGGTGAAGTCATAGGTCTGTTCTGGAAATGGATCTTCCATCTCTGGATGACCGTCTTTGCCGCTGGTATCCTCAGCTGTCTGCGAAATAGAAGCAGTGGAAGCGCATCCCATCAGCAGTGATATCGACAGCAGAGAAACTGCGGTCTTTTTTAATATATGCAGCATTGCTTCACCCCCCTTAAGTCAATCAGCCTCGTTCATCTATTTTTTTGGAGATGACCGGCAGACCGTTATACAGATACTGGAATACAGCAGCCCATGAATGGTCTTCATATTCACTGTAGGCATACGTGCAGTTGACATCTTGATCAAAAGGACTGCCGAACGTAAATGCTTTTCCTTTTTTCTTCATTGATTTAATCTGACTTTCCAGGAAAGGCTTTGCTTCATCATAGCCTCCGGTTGCCATGTAAATGTAGAAATCGTTTTTCCCGTATCCCTGTGACCGTAAAGCGTTTGAAAGCATCTGTCCGGACCATGATCCATTTGGATCTGTAGGTGCATCCGGTCCCCAGTACAGCATGCCTGACATGACCAGATAATAGCGGCAGTAGGACATGGACTGCATAAATGCATACCATGTGGTGACACCGCCCATGGAGAAGCCGGCAAAGATGCGGTGGTCACGTGAGGCGGCGAGATCTTCCTTGCTGGTGCTGGCCGCATAGGTGCTGTAGCTGCTTTCCACTGCAGGCATCAGATCATTCTGGAATTCCTGTGAGAAGGCCTTGGTAATATCAGCATCTTCGTTGTCATTGATCTCCTGCTCGTTATTGTCGTAGTAGGACATGCACACAATGATCATCGGACGGATCATGCCTTCTTCGATCATATGGTCAATGCAGTTCTTCATCTCTGTTTCTTCGCCGGGATATCCTAAGAAGATCTCAGCATATCCATAGACGCCGTGCATCAGATACATGATGTCATACTGACTGCTGGCATCGTATCCGTATGGTGTATAGACGACAGCATATTTTTCTTCTTCACTGTCATCACCGTCATAATTCTTTGTGGTGTAGCTGAAATAGGAAAGACTTCCCTGTTGATCAGCAGGTCCATAGTAGGCATCAGATGCTTCAATGATCTGCTGGGCAAAATGGACATTTGTTTCAATCGGATCGCGGTCATACCAGTTCTCGACCGTTTCTGTATCTGCTTCTTCAGCCGCGCTTTCATCGGCAACAGCTGGTTCTTCTCCTGTAAAAAGGGGATCGCTGATCTGCGGCACCGGCTCGCTGCGGGCTGCCGCTAAGATGGCTGGACACCCGGTGATCAGGGATGCACAGACGATGACAGCTGTTGTTTTCTTCAGCAGTTTCTTCATTTGTTCTCTTTTTCCATATGAATATATTAAACATTTTTTTCTGAAAAGCTATGTTTTATACTGAGTAATTACAACACAAAAAAGGGGGAGCAGATCTTATCTGTTCCCAAAACTGTGCATCAATTCAATGATATATTCAACAGCTTTTTTGTTTTGATCTCATCATCCAGATCACCAGCATACGCACGGTGAATCACGGCACTGCATGCCCTCAGCTGCTGATCCAGGGCATCTTCATATTTTTCGTTTGCTACGATAACAAGGGTCGCTGTATCATCATCAGCCGTTCTGGCTGCTTCCTTGAGAAGCTTGTTGTCGCGGTTCAGCTGATGGGTGTCATACAAGGTGCCGATGAACAGCCCAGCCAGACCGCCAACTAGGAATCCATGTAAGCCGAACAGTACTCCGATCAAAGCACCGAGTGCCCAGTCAGAGAAGATATGGCTGCGGGTGAGGACACCTGTTGTGAACTTCTCCAGGATGACTGCGCCTGCGCTGCTGTTTTTTACAAGTGCAGCCTGATAGATGTCATATCCGTTTGCGGATGACTTGATCTGCATTCTATGAAGAGATGCATAAGCTTTCTCATCATTCTCAAACTCTGCGGTAATCACGTTCTGTGTCATAACAGATACCTCCTTTACTTGATACTGAAAGGATAGAAGTATTAACTGAACAGCAATTGTTCAGTATCTGAACATTTGGTGAAGCTGTACTGTTTCTTGATTTGGAATTTTATTCCGAGAAAATCATGAAATAATATAAAGTATGTACATAAGGAGGAGAATATGAGTTTTCCAAAAGGTTTTTTATGGGGCGGTGCAACAGCTGCCAATCAGTATGAAGGCGGCTATCTTTCCGGCGGAAAGGGATTAGCTGTCGCAGACACATTGACAGGCGGAGACGGCATTCACAATATTCCGCGTAAATTCATCGTGGAGATGCCGGACGGATCCAGAAAAGAATTCGGCAACCGGGATGAGATTCCAGCCGGAGCCAAAGCCATTGTTGATCCAAATACGTATTATCCAAGTCATGTTGCAACTGACTTCTATCATCATTGGAAGGAAGACATTGCTTTATTTGCCGAGATGGGATGCAATGTCTATAGACTGTCCATCAACTGGACCAGGATCTTCCCGAACGGCGATGATGCTCAGCCGAATGAAGAAGGCTTAAAGTTCTATGAAGATGTCTTCAGGGAATGCCATAAGTACAATATCGAACCGTTAGTCACTATCTATCACTTTGACTGCCCGCTGCACCTGGCTAATGAATATGACGGCTGGGTCTCCAGACATACATTGGAAGCATTTGAGAAGTATGTAGATGTTCTTTTTGCAAGATACAAGGGACTGGTCCACTATTGGCTGACCATCAATGAAATCAACATCAACACCAACTTCATGATGAACGGTGTGCATGAACATCTTACCAACAAGCAGAATGCAGAGCAGTGCAGATGGCATCTGTTTGTCGGCAGTGCCTATGCGGTCAAGAAGGGACATGAAGTAGATCCAACTAATAAGATCGGACTGATGATTGCCCATGGCGCAACCTATCCGTTCTCCTGCAATCCAGAAGATGTCTTTGCGGAGCTCAAGGGTGCCGAAGAAGGCAAATGGTTCTATGGCGATGTTCAGGTCAGAGGATACTATCCAGCCTGGAAGGTCAAGCAGCTGGAACGCAGCCATATTGAACTGAAGAAGGAAGCAGGGGATGATACACTGCTGAAGGAAGGGACGGTTGACTTCTACAGTTTCTCCTACTACAGCTCACAGGTCTTTGCAGCCCATCCTGAGGAACATGGAGCCCAGGAGGGGAATATGACCCGCGGTGTCCCGAATCCTTATCTGAAGGCTTCAGAATGGGGCTGGACCGTGGATCCGCTTGGACTGCGCATCAACCTCAATCAGATCTATGACAGATATCAGATTCCGATGATGGTCGTTGAGAACGGCTTAGGTGCCATTGACAAGGTCGAAGCAGACGGCTCCATCCATGATACATACCGCATTGATTATATGCGTGAGCACATCCAGACCATGAAGGATGCCGTTGAGATCGACGGCGTACCGTTAATGGGCTATACCCCATGGGGACATATCGACCTCGTTTCAGCCGGAACGGGTGAAATGAGAAAGAGATACGGCTTCATCTATGTCAATTATGATGATGAAGGCAATGGTGACCTGTCACGCTCCCGCAAGGATTCTTTCTACTACATGCAGAAAGTATACAGATCCAACGGTGACAACCTGGAATAAAGCGATTCAGCTAGACACTGTCAGATTCGTTTGACTGATAGATATATTACTCATGGCGGACCCTCTACCTTTCCGATGAAATGATCTATAGTATCGGTGACGAGTATGGATAATATCGTCTGGGGTGCAATATGAGAGCTGTCAGGAATGTAAGAGATGTTTCAAGAGCACAAGTATTGTGCAGTATCAAGAGGTATCACACAGTAAAATGCCCGTACTGCGGCAGAAAGACCAGGGTCGCCAAGAACCTGATCTTTGATGAAGATGCCAAGGTGCACTGCGCAAAGTGTGAGCGGCCATATCTTCTGAAAGATAATATTGTCGGTGAAGAATAGGCAGAAAAGGAAGAATTGAATAATTCTTTCTTTTTTATGAATTGCTATATTGCATTGCATACTAGTATGTGATACAACAATGTTATAGAAAGAAAGGAGGACCTCATGACAGAAGAGAGATATCTGGAACAGCTTGACCATCGGCTGCAGGCATACCCGCCGGCATTCAGAAAAAAGATGACCGCATATATCGGCACATATTTCAAGGAAGGTGCCCTGCAGGGAAGGACAGCAGAAGAGATCATCGAAAGACTGGGGACTGTGGATGATGTGATGGATAACGTCAGTATGCTGTATCATGAACCTGTGCAGGAACAGCGAGAAAAACATTCTTTTTTTTCATTTACTATATTGCAATGCATACTAGTATGTGACACAATCATGTTGCAGGAGGTACGGTATGGATGCTCAGTTTAAAAAAGGTGTTCTTGAATTATGTGTGCTGTCGCAGCTGATCAAGGGAGATGAGTACGGATATGAACTGACGGAGACAATCTCCAATGAACTGTCAGTGACTGCCGGTACCTTGTATTTGATTCTGAAGCGCTTGAAGGACAGCGGCTATCTGAATACGTACTTGAAGGAGTCTCCGAATGGACCGGCTAGAAAGTACTATCACATCACCGAAGAAGGAAAGAAGTATCAGGAAGAACAGAAGGCAGAATGGCTGTCCTTCGTACAGAAAGCGGAAAAACTATTATGACCAAACAGGAATATTTAGAACAGCTGCAGCGGCGTCTGTCCGCATACCCGGAAGACTTCAGACAGGATATGCTGGATGCCTTTGAAGGACATTTCCAGGAAGGACTGTCTCAGGGCAGAAGTGAAGAAGAAGTCATGGATGATCTGGGGTCCATTGACGATGTCATGAACAATATCGATGTCCTCTATGATGGTCCAAAGAAGAGTTCAACAGAAGATAATATGCAGAATCTCAGAAAGAATCTGAACGACCTCTCAGATACATTGACACGGACAATGAAGTCGGCGGCAGGTGTTGTCAAGGACAGCGTGGATCATACCGACTGGAGCTCCTTTGAAGGAACAACCGGCGACGTCGTCAACATCAAGGATGGCAGCACATTTCAAGCAGTTTATGTAAAGGGAACAGACGGAAATGTAGATGTCGAGCTGGTTCCTTCTGATCATCTGGCCTATCAGTTCTCCTCGCGCAGCTCTCTTTTCTCTCCATCTCAGGCTGTTCTGTCCACAACATTCAATGGCTCGGCAGCAGGTCTTGTGGTGAAGAACGGCAGCGCCAAACTGACCGTCTTCTTACCGGAGACAATGCGTTCGGCAGAACTGGAACTGTCTTCCGGCAACTGCAGAGGAAAAGCACTTTCTCTGGATAGGATTGATATCAGACAGCAGTCAGGAGATACAGATCTCGCTTCTTCCAAGATCAAGGATGTCAGGCTCAAGAGCGTCAGCGGTGATCTCTGCATTAAAGATTCTGTTTTTGAGAACGCTCTGATTCAGTCGACCAGCGGTGATATTGAAGCAGACAGCAATGAAGGAAAGCTTCATCTGAAGACTGTTTCCGGGGATGTTGATGCAGATCACAGCGACTGCTCATCTATTGAGATTGAAAGCATCTCCGGTGATATTGATCTGGATACAGCATCAGATACTGTTTATGCATCTTCCTTTTCTGGGGATGTCGACGTTCATCAGGAAGGAAGCATTGCGATGATCAAGGCATCTTCTGTTTCCGGTGATGTTTCCTGCCGGCTGAAAGACCGTGACTATACTGCGGAATTATCTACGAAGTCCGGTGATATCAGAAATGATACAGATCTATGTGCTTCCCTGCAGTCGAAAAAGACATGGATCATCGGCGATGGGAAGGGCCGTGTTGTCTTGAGCTCCAAATCAGGAGACGTTGTTCTCCGCTGAGTCCAGTCATGACCACGATGCACGCACCCCTGCTGTGCATGGTGTTATGAAAAAGGGAGAAGTGCAGTCTGCACCTCTCTCTTTTATATTCAGAAATACCAGTGGACCGGCTTTTCTCCCTTGACCAGTCCGAGTGATTCCTGCAGCCGCTTGGAAGCGACATTATGGACTTCCACCTGGGTAAACGGCACGATTTCCTTTTCCAGCAGATGATTGATCATCTCTGCTTCCAACGCGCTGCCGAAGTGCATTCTCTGTGACAGCTCTTCCACAAACAGGATGCCGACACTTCCTTCGGTATGCGTTCCGACAAAACCCCGCAGCTTTCTTTCCACCACAACACCATACATGCCATGATGGATCCGATCCTTCAGATACACTCTGTCCTGAACAATTTTATAGTGATTGAAGACGTAGTCCAGATCCTTGATATTCAAGGAGCGGATGGAAGCGCCTTCCTGCAGTTCATATGCAATCTTCTCTCTGCTTTCATAGACAAAGTTGTAGTCATGATAGTCGCTGATCCATCGGCGGCTCTGCTTCATCAATGGACTGTCATAGCCGTTGACGCACAGGATGTCCTTGGCACTGGTCAAGGCACGGAGCACTTTATCTGCACCGTCATCATTTCTCAAGTAGCAGACATAGATATTCTTGATCTTGACCAGATAACAGTCAGGATCATTTAAAACAATCTTCAGCAGGCCCTGACTGACAGGTTCAATGATATTTACGTTGCTTTCATAGTCCTGCAGGATGTCTGCCGGGATCTCTGTATTGTTCATACAAGAATTCTATAGTAGTTGCTGGTGCCAATCAAGTTCAGTGCTGTTTCGAACGTGCATCTAGATATTGATCCGCGGCTGTTTGTGATCTTCTGAGCTGGGCATCACGCTGCATCAGTACATCATTCAAAAGCGGATGCTGACATTCTGGCGAGAATACCGCCGCGAAAACGGCGTTTCTCCGGCAAAACAGAAGTCCTGCGAAAATGACAGAAAAGATTCTCTTGTGCTTGATTGTTCCCGTTTTTATGGTAATATAATTGAGCGTCAAAAATGAGACCGTGCAGGAATACCCAAGCGGTTGAAGGGGCAGGCTTGGAAAGCTTGTAGATCGGTAACACGGTGCCAGGGTTCAAATCCCTGTTCCTGCGCCATAGAAATACCCAGCAATGGGTATTTTTTTTACCTTCTCTGCCGATTTGCCAGTTTCCTGATTTGAAAGACACCTGAATCAGGTATAATTATCCCATAACTTTAGGTGATTTGTTCTTGAACAGAGGGCGGGGGAAATATGAAAAACAGACTGAAGGTCTTTCTGATACTGCTGACAGCAGTCATTATCTGCTTTCCAGTCGTATATACATTTTACAAGCAGGGCTTGTTTACACCAGCTCCAACCGTTACGACTGTTTCTACAGTCACTGATGTCAATGCGGAAACACTTACTTTTGCGATGGATTATGACTTTGATCCATATTCCTACTTGGATAAGAATGGAGATCCAAGTGGTCTGAATGTTGAAATTGCAACAGAAATTGCCAACCGCATGGGCAGAAAAGCAGTCATCCTGACTGGAAACTGGCAGGAGTGCAAGGCGATGATCAAGTCTTCCCAGGCAGATGTCCTAGCAGGGTTGGAAATCTTTGCGGATGAAAGCAAGACATCAACATTGAAGACGATTCCAATCTCCCATGATTCCATCAAGGTCTATGGAAAAACAGCCATCAATGATGTCGGCTCCCTGTCAGGCAAGCGGGTGGGCATCTCGGCAGGCTCCATCATTACCAAACTGTATGAACTGAACTGCGAATATGTTGGCTACAATACGAATACGGAGATCCTGCAGGCCGTGGCAAATGGTGAAGTAGACTACGGCATCGTTCATGGTTCACCGGCTGAAAAGATCATCGAAAAGAATCACCTGGATCTGATCGGTTCTGCAACACTGATGGAAAGCTTCCCGGCTTTCGGCATCAGAGAAACAGCACCGGAACTGGAAGAGCCGATCAATGACGTAATTAAGTCCATGGCAGATGACGGAACAATCAATAAGCTTTATGACAAATGGATCGGTTCCAATCTGCAGAACAAGACACTTGTCGGCATCTTTGCCAGCAACCAGACGTTCTATATTTCCTATGCATTCTTTGCGATGTTTGCACTGTTATTGATCTTCTACGTTGTCTCTGTCCTGCACCACCGTGAACATGATCTGGAGACAGCACTTTCCTACCAGAAAGTACTGGAAACAGAAAAGCAGCATGCGGAAGCAGCGAATATTGCAAAATCGATCTTCTTATCCAATATGAGTCATGATATTCGTACACCGATGAATGCCATTATCGGCTTCAACGCTATTGCTTCTCAGCATCTTGATGATCCAAAGACCGCGCAGGATGCCTTGGCAAAATCAAAGGATGCCAGTGAGCATATGATGAATATCATCAATGATATCCTGGATATGTCCAGAATCGAGAGCGGCCGACTGGAACTCCATGAAGAAGTCATCGATGTCAAGAAGGCTTTTACTCAGAATGAAAATATGTTCCGTCTCGGCATGGAGCAGAAGGGCCTGCATTTCATCGCAGAAAATACTGCCAGTACCTGTTACGTTTATGGCGATGACATGCGCATCAAGCAGGTCATTACGAACCTGCTGAGCAATGCCATGAAATTTACGCCGGCCGGAGGCACTGTGCTCTACCGCTGTGAAGAAACACAGAAGACACCGGACACAGTGCACTATGACATTACCGTCAAGGATACCGGCATCGGCATGAGCGAAGAATACCAGAAGCATCTCTTCCAGCCGTTTGAAAGAGAAAGAACAGCAACGGAAAGCGGCATTCAGGGTACTGGACTGGGACTGTCGATTGCTAAAAAGCTGACGGATCTGATGGGCGGCACCTTGACCTGCACCAGTCAATTAGGCAAGGGTACAACATTTGTCTTTTCCTTTGATGCAAAGACTGCATCTGATCATACAGGCATTCAGGAAAAACCAGAGCCGCCGAATATTGGCACTATGTTAAAGGGCAGACACATCCTGTTAGTTGAAGACAATCAGCTGAATCAGGAGATTGCATGCCATATTCTCACTGATGTCGGATGCAGTGTTGATACAGCAGAGAATGGCGCAGAAGCAGTAGATAAAGTTGCTCTGGATTCAAATGACTATGATCTGATCTTAATGGATATCCAGATGCCGGTGATGGATGGATACCAGGCAACCAAGGAAATCAGAAAGCTGCCGGATCCACGCAAAGCAAAGACACCAATCATCGCAATGTCAGCCAATGCATTTGAAGAAGATATTCATAAAGCCACAGAACAAGGCATGAACGGCTATATCACAAAGCCAATCGATGTGCCGAAGATGCTGGAAGCAATACAAAGTCTTTTGATAAGTCAGAAGTAAGCAGGCATTTCAGTTTGCATCAGATAACAATCTTTGCATATCATGTCTCCTCGTATTATGAGGAGACATTTTATTTGTGTTGAGATAAAATAGACATAGTGAATTCTGAATGAGGTGTTCTATGTTATCTGATGAAACTATTTTGCGTATTAAAAATTTTGTGAATGACCGTGACTGGGATCAATTTCACAGCCCGGAAAATTTAGCTAAATCTATTTCGATTGAAGCTTCTGAGCTTTTGGAATGTTTTCAATGGGATGGCGAAAATTATAATAAACAGCATGTTCTGGAAGAACTAGCAGATGTTTTAAATTACTGTGTTCAAATGGCAGATAAGCTGGATGTAGATCTTGACGAGATTGTAAACAGAAAATTAGATCAAACTGAAAAAAAATATCCTGTTGAAAAGGCAAAGGGAACTAGCAAAAAGTATACAGAACTTTGAGGAATTTTAATGAATCTCGAAAAACCGGTCATTATCAAAATTGATGATACTCCAGAATCCTTGAATGCTTATGAAACTAGATTGGAAACTCTACCCAAAGATTCAAAGGAACGCATGTGCATCATGGATTATCCCGCAGTATATATTCATTCACGTAAAACAGAAAATGGGAAATACGATGTCTATATTGGTGAGACAAATAACGTATTTCAACGGACACGTGAACATTTTGATTATGCAAAAAGCGACAAAAATTGGCAACATGATTTAGTTGGAAAAAAAGGAGCTGAATTGAGAATTATCGGCCATCCTCATTTTAATAAATCGTTAACATTAGATGTTGAAAATCGTTTTATGCTTTATCTTTCATCGGTTGAGTCAACAAATCCTTTAAAAAATGGAAGATCAAATGAACAAGGTTCGTATTATACATCAGATGAAGTATATGGAACTTTTGCAGAAATTTGGAAAGAATTACATAAAACAAATGCACATCTATTTCCAGACGCATCAACTGTTGAAGATTCAGCAATTTTTAAAGCATCGCCATTTCATAAGCTATATCCGGATCAGGAAGAAGCTAAGGATGCAATCCTTTCAATAATTCATCATGCTTTAGTAGTTCCTGGCGATGAAAGAGGACAATTGATCTTCGTCGAAGGTGAGTCTGGAACTGGCAAAACAGTTTTAAATAGTACGTTATTCTATGAACTATGCAGTGAAGTAAACATGGGCTCAAACGAAAAGGCATGGAATTGTCATTTAGTGATTAATCATGATGAACAGTTGAAAGTTTATTTGGATATTGCAAAAAAACTGATGTTGACAAGTGTAGATGAAAAGTTCATAACAAAACCAACAACTTTTATCAATCAATATTATAAGAATAATAAAGAAATCAGAAAACCAGATGTTGATGTTGTGTTTGTTGATGAAGCTCATTTGTTATGGTCCCAGGGCAAACAATCATATCAAAATAAAAATATGATAGAAGATCTGCGAAAGATTGCAAAAGTAGTTGTTCTGATGTTCGATCAAAGACAAGTTATGCATATTCAGGATTATTGGGATCCATCGTATATAAATGCTTTAAAAGAAGAAGCAGTTTCCAAAAAGGGAACGACTGGCATTAACTACTATTATCAATTGACACAACAGTTGCGTATTACAGGCGGAGAAGAGACAGTTCAATGGATAAAAAATTTTACAGATAAACAAATTGTTACACCACTGCCATATGATAAAAAATATGATTTGAGAGTATTTGAATCTCCTTTTGAGATGGAAGAACACTTGAAAAGTTTAATTTCACGTGACCCAGAGAAATATGGTCTGTCAAGAATTCTTGCTACATTTGATTGGCCATATACAGATGGTAAAGGGCCTGAAAGTGGTAACTATTGGATGGTTGAGATAGACACTCCTGAAGGCGTTTGGAAGAAACCGTGGAATAAACAATTGCCGATTCCTAAGAGTAATGGAAAGCATCAAAAGAGTTTATCATGGGCAGAGCAGCTTCATACGATTGATGAAGTAGGCTCAACATTTACAATACAAGGCTCTGACTTGAATGTTGCTGCGGTGATTTTGGGGCCATCTGTTAGATATAAGGATGGCAAGGTTTGGTTCGATGCAAGCAAGCACGCTGATAAAAAAGCCATTCAAAACAGGACAATGGATGATGGATCATCAAAATCATTTGCAGATATGTTTATTAGTAATGAAGTAAACGTTCTAATGAAACGTGGTGTAAATGGACTATATATTTATGCTTGTGATCCTGATTTGAGAAGAGAACTGAGAAAAATGAGCAATCAATAGAATTTTAAAGTCTGTTTTGATAATTTGTTTTATTGAATAAAAATGAATAAGTGTGAGTATCTGACAGTACAGATTCTTTTAATCGAGAATGAATCAGCTTATAATTAAATTAGTATTTATTATAGTTTGTCATAATATAATTTTTCATGAGGAGGACAAATTGAATGTCAGAGCTGTACGAAAAATTATCGGTTTTATCAGAACGTATTAAACAATTAAAAGATCAGATAAAGACAGAAGAAGCTACAAAACAATCATTTATATTGCCTTTTTTTCAAATACTTGGGTTTGATGTCTTTAACCCACTGGAATTTTGCCCAGAATATGTAGCCGATGTTGGAGTGAAAAAAGGTGAAAAGGTTGACTATGTAATCTTTAAAGATGGAGAACCTTTTATCATCATAGAAGCCAAACCACATTATGATGATTTATCGAAACATGAATCACAGCTATACCGTTATTTTAGTGTTACAAAGTGCCGATTCGCCATATTGACTAATGGAATTATTTATAAGTTTTTCGCTGATTTAGATGAACCAAATATTATGGATTCTCTTCCTTTCTTTACCTTAGACATGGAGAATTTAACAGATAATTCAGTGAATTATCTAGAAAATTTCTGCAAACAGAATTTGAATACAGATTCAATATTAAATACAGCTTCAGAATTGAAATATCTGAATTTAGCAAAAAATTCATTTAAAAAGTTAATTGAAAATGATAATGATGAATTAGAGAAATTGATCATTTCCGAATTTTACACAGGCCAAAAAAACCAATCTGTTATGGAAAAGTTTAAGCCAATTGTCAAAAGAGCGATTTCAAGTTATTTAAATGAAAAAATGACTTCAAAATTTAAAGAAACCTTGACTCAGAATGACACTGATACAAATCAAGCGGATACACCAGAAGAAGCATCAGAAGAACACAATATCGTAACAACAATGGATGAACTCAGCGCATATGCTGTAATTAAAAGTATTGTTAGAAAGACAATACCAGTTAAAAGATTATCTCCAAAAGATACGGAATCATATTTTGGAATCCTTATTGATAACAATACAAGAAAATGGTTGTGTCGTTTGATTGTTGGCAAGAAAAATAATTACTTGATTCTTCCTGATGAGAATAAAAAAGATGTTAAATACCAAATATCATCAATTGATGATTTATATGAATATGAACCACAGATTCTTGAGGTCATCAATAGATATCTATAACCAAAAAAATCAACTTACCTTTAAGCTATCAAAGAAGGCACTCATTTGAGTGCTTTCTTTGCTGTGTAAGCCTTTTCTGAAAGTTCAAAAATCGGCTTCTTTTCAGCATAATGCAATATGAATGAAATAGAAGTTTGTTTAGGTTCATTTTCAGTAATTTATGCGTAAATGGTAAATCACCAGTGGGTCGTGATTCAAAAGAAAACCGTCATTGAGTGACGGCTGTGATTGCTTTGATTGCTTCCTGGTTCTGATAGATATGTTCCTTCATGTCTGGGTTCCATG
>Ga0183101_1000009_pt6 | contig 134928 bp, 122 predicted proteins | sample Biomet3_FD_127790 | JGI IMG/M metagenome (GOLD analysis project Ga0183101, IMG submission 127790) | Microbial communities from bioreactor (seeded with sewage sludge) at LBNL, California, USA - Biofuel metagenome 3 | ecosystem: Engineered > Bioreactor > Anaerobic > Unclassified ... | reverse complement strand
CTTATTTCTTTGCAAAAATAAGTATAAAATCCCATGCCCATTTTTAATAGGTATAAATCAAGTGCAGATATAGATATTTACTGCTCATTCATCATTTCTGTTACCCACAAGTGTTGATGAAGAGCCTGAAAAAGGAACAGTTCCAATAGGAACCGTTCCTTTACTTTACGATTGGGAATTCAAACCAGAATGTACTGCCAGCGCCGACTTTACTTTCAACACCATACTTTGCATGATGCATTTCTAAAATCTCATGACACAAAGCTAAGCCGATACCGGAACCATTCGAAACACGTACATGTTCCTTATCAATCTTATAATACCGGTCCCAGACCTTTGGCAGATTCTTTTCATCAATGCCTTCACCAAAGTCCTGTACTTCAATTCGTACAGCATCCTTCGTTATCTTTTCCCGGACGATGATATGTTTCTTTTCGCCAGAATAGTTGATGGCATTGGTCATAAAGTTATTGAAGACCTGTTCCATCCGTTTTGAATCGGCATAGATCATTGCGGAAGCACCAAGTTCTTTTTCAATATTGAAGCCATCACGCATGACATAGACATCATACTTGCGAAGCTGTGTTTCCACGAGTGCGGTGATATCTACATCTTCTTCCATCAGTTCAATCTTGCTGCTCTGCATTTTGGACAGATCCAGCAGATCATTGACCAAGGCATTTAAACGTTTGGATTCATCAATGATTACCTGCAGGTTCTCATCGGTCTTTTCTTCCGGCAGATCCTGCATCATTTCGCCATATCCGGAGATCATCGTCAACGGAGTCCGCAGATCATGCGATACATTGGCAATCAGATCCCGCTTTGCCTTATCCGCTGCTTGAATATCTTCCGCCGCATCCGTTAAGGTCGCATTCAATTCCTGTGCTTCCAAGTAACGGTTCGTCTTTGGATTCATTTCGTATTTGCCCTGTGGGATCTGCTTTGCGGCTTTATTGATCTCCACCAGAGGCTTAGCTATTTCTTTATAGATGAGCCATGTCAATAATAGAATCGCAATCACTAAGAACACACCGATATACCACATCTGTGAACTCAATGTCTGTGTTGTCGCACTTAATGGCGTCAGGATGCCGGATACAATGACAATATCCTTTTCACCGTTAATATCAACGATACGGGTATAGATGATGTTCTTGACTTCACCTTTATCATCCGTCATATCGGTCGTACTGCGGTTGGTCTTGCTTTCCGAAGGATGTGCCTGCGATTGCGTGATGGTCGTTAAATAGGAACCATTATTCGCTTCTGCCAAGGCAACATACTCGGTCACGCTGCTGTTGTTAAGGCTGTATACCATACAGCCGCCATTTCCTGCTAAGGTTGCCGTGCCCGAAGAGCCATCACTGCTCATCGACGTATACGTCTGCACACAGGTATCACTCTGGGCAGCCATACGCATGATCGTATTGGAATCATTACCATTGGCAATGGCCTGGACAACGGAGTCGGATACTTCTTCCACTGAATGAATCTTTGAACGCTCATACATCGGTTCAAGCAGGACAACTTGGAATAAGAAGATGACCGCAACCGTCAGAATGGCAAATGCCATCAGGTATTTGCCAATCTTCCATTTTAAACTAATTGGTTTTTTCAAAACGGTAACCTACACCTCTGAGCGTTACGATATACTTTGCATAATCACCTAAGTTCTTACGTAATAGTTTGACGTGTGTATCTAAGGTACGATCATCACCAAAGAAATCATAGCCCCAAACGTTCTGCAGCAGCTGTTCTCTGGTCAATGCAATGCCGGCATTCTTTGCTAAGTATGCAAGCAGTTCATATTCCTTTGGCGAAAGCTGTACACGTTCGTCATCGATTGTTACAGTCCGGGCAGAGAAATCAATGGCCATCCCATCGACTCTCATGATATCGCCAGAACCAGCTGCCGATGGGGACACACGCTTTAAGATGGCATGTACACGCATCATCAGTTCTTTACTGGAGAATGGTTTGACAACATAATCATCAATTCCAAGATCAAAACCATGGACCTTGTCATATTCTTCGCCAAGCGCACTCAGCATAATAAATGGCATGTTTGGTTTTGTCTTCTTGATTTCCTTGACTGCGGAGAAGCCATCAAGATTCGGCATCATGATATCCATGATTGCCAGATCATAATTGCTCTTTTCACATTTTTCGACTGCTTCCATACCATCACAGGCCTGTTCGGTCTCGAATCCTTCATGGGCAGCATACTTAGCAATTAAAGAGCGGATCTTTTCTTCATCATCAACAATCAATATTCTGGTCATAATCAATCTCCCTTGTTTATGGTCCTTATCTTATAGATACATTGTGAATACTATGTGAAGATTAGCTTATTTTTCGATAAAATCTGCTGCCGGCTTTAAAGCCTCAATTTCCAAGTCTTCCATGGTGCCATTATCGGATGCTTCCGCAATCCGTGGATCCAGTGGAACTCTTGCTAAGACTGGCAGTGAATACTTATCCGCAATTTCCTGAACGTGAGAATGACCGAATACCATGATCTTTTCGCCACAGTTCGGGCACTCGACATAACTCATATTTTCAACGAGACCATAGACCTTGATGTTCATCTTCTGGGCCATATTGATTGCCTTTTCAACGACCATCGCAACTAAGTCCTGCGGGCTCGTGACAATGATAATGCCATCCAAATGGAAGCTCTGGAATGCCGTTAATGGAACATCGGATGTTCCTGGAGGCATATCCACAAACATATAGTCCACGTTATCCCAAAGCACATTCTCATAGAACTGCTTTAAGATGTTCACGACCATTGCACCACGCCAGATGACTGGTGTATCATCACTGTCCAATAACATATTGGTACTGATGATCTGCATGCCCTTCTTGGTCACGTATGGGTAGATCAGATTCTCTTCGCCAGAAGCTTTTTCATGAATGCCAAAGCTCTTTCCCTGGGATGGACCGGTAATATCGCCATCCAAAATTGCTGTACGATATCCTCTTCTCTCCATCTCACTAGCCAATAAACTTGTGACAAAAGATTTGCCGACACCGCCCTTGCCGGAAACAATGCCGATGGTCTTTTTGACGGAAGACCGTTCATTCAAATGATAGCTGAAATCCGAGTCTTTCTTGCGGAAGCCATAGTCTTCCGGTGTTTTTCCTTTTGCGTTTCTTTCACTCATTATCTTTACCTCTCGTCCATTATTTTACCACGCATCTTTGATGGATGGGAAATCATGCCTCTCATAGGAACCCTTTTGTGATATTATTATACAGTCGTTTGACAAGAGGAGATAGTTAAAATGGCTGGTTACGTTGTAGTAGGTGCCCAATGGGGCGATGAAGGCAAAGGCAAAGTTGTTGATCTGTTAGGGACCCATGTAAACATGGTTGTCCGTTTCCAGGGCGGCAATAATGCTGGACATACCGTAGTCGTCAATGGGAAGAAAACAGTTCTTCACCTTCTTCCATCGGGAATTTTGAATCATGACGCATTATGTGTCATCGCGGCAGGTGTTGTCGTCAACCCATTCGTCTTATTCGAAGAAATTGACAAGCTGGAAGCGGAAGGCGGTCACTGCGATAATGTTCGTATTTCCGACCGTGCTCAGCTGATCATGCCGTATCACGTAAAGCTGGATGAATTAAAGGAACTCAAGGCCGGTGATAAAAAGATCGGCACTACCAAGAATGGAATCGGACCATGTTATGCAGATAAGTATTCCCGTGTTGGTCTGAGAGTCTGTGACTTAGCAGACTGGGATGTCTTCTGTGATAAATTAAAGACAGTATTAGAGATCAAGAATGAAGAGATTACAAAAATCTATGGCGGCGAAGCATTCGATTATGATGCCATGGTCGCTGACTTCAAGAAGATCCGGGAAAGAATGCTGCCAATGATCTGTGATGCAGTCGATGTTGTAAACAAAGCATTAGATGAAGATCAGATTGTCTTATTCGAAGGTGCCCAGGCAAATATGCTGGATATCAACTATGGTACCTATCCATATGTTACTTCTTCCTCTCCTACTGTTGCCGGTGTCTGTGAAGGTGCCGCAGTCTCTCCAAGTAAATTAGGAAGAATCATTGGTGTTGTCAAAGCATATTCGACCCGTGTCGGAGAAGGACCATTCGTCACCGAACAGATCAATGAGATTGGTAACTCTTTAAGAGAGACCGGTGCTGAGTATGGCGCAACGACCGGCCGTCCAAGAAGAGTCGGCTGGCTGGATCTGCCGGTTGTCAAACAGGCTGTCCGCATCAACGGTCTTACAGACATTGCCATTACAAAATTGGATGTCTTAACAGGATATGATACCCTGCCCGTCTGTGTCGGTTATGAGATTGACGGCAAACAGCAGGATACCGTACCAGCTTCCTTAAAGCAGTATGCGAAAGCAAAGCCAATCTATAAAGAATTCCCCGGCTGGAAAGAAGATATCTCCAAGTGCACCAAGTTTGAAGACCTTCCGGAAGCAGCCCAGAACTATGTCCGCTTCATCGAAGAATACGTTGGAACACCAGCTTGTCTTGTCTCTGTCAATCCAGAACGGGAAGGCAACTGCATCCTTCGTCCGCTTCTGTAAGAAATCTGAGCAGATCTGAGCAGGAAATCATTTTCCTGCTTTTCTTTTGCGCTAGAATAAAAGTGAGGTGATCGTATGTTATACGGTATCAAAATTGAAATTTGTGCCGGCAGTCTTACCGATATTGCTTTGGCAGATCAATATTCGGAAGTTGATCGGATCGAATGCAACTCTCACTTAGAGGAGGATGGTCTTTCGATGGACCACACCGACTTTCAAAAAGCGCGTGTTTCCACTGCCAAACAGCTGTTCTGCATGGTCCGTCAACGCCCTGGTGATTTTATCTATTCCTTGTCAGAACAGGAACAGATGCTGTTAGAAGCGAAAGAATTTCTAGAAGCCGGTGCTGATGGCATCGTCTTTGGCTGCTTGACGAGAGATGGCACCATTGAAACTTCGTTTACCAAGAAAATGATCACACTGATCCATTCCTATCAAAAAGAGGCTGTTTTTCATAAAGCATTTGATGTCTCAAACGACCTCTTTGTCTCAGCCAAAATACTGGCAGACCAGAACTGTGATCGAATTTTGACTTCGGGCGGTGCACCGGACTGCATCCAGGGAATGCCTGCCCTGCGGCAGCTTCAAGACCTTGTTGGTGATCGAATCCAGATTCTGCCTGGCGGCGGCATTAAGGCAGAAAATGTCTGCGGCCTATTAAAAGATACTCGGATCACAAGATTCCATATGAGCCTGCGTTCAGATCATCCGGAACAGAAATTGGTTGCTGTCTTAGAAGCAATCCGCGAGCAGCATGTCTCCACCAAACAGCATGTCCTCACTTCCGAAGATGAAGCAATGTTTGAAGCGGATCCTTACGAGGCAAACATGGACGTACAGGATGATACCTACACCCACGAATAGAAAAATACGCGGCATTTCACCGCGTATTTCTTTCTTTTACCAGTCTCATTAATTATTAGATGAGATTTGCAAACAATTACAGTTTCCGCAGATCTGCTCCACAGAACGGGCAGTAATTGCTTAACAAAGCCTTTTTTTGACTATCAAGAGGTGCTTCCTTGCCACAGCATGGACACAGGATCTTCCCTTCCTTTACAATCCAAGTATAGGAACCCTTTTCACGCAGGGATGCTTCCTTGCGCTGCTGCTTTGCGGCATCCTCTAATGTAAAAGCAGGATCTTGATGATTCTTTTGATAGTAGTATTCATAATCGTGGTATGTCCAGAGCTCCCGTTCTTTGATACGGTCCTGGATAATGATCGCATCTTCTTTTTCACTCAATTGTTTCTGCAGATTACGATATGCCGCCAGATCTTTGGCATCCTTATAATTTTCCATTTTCCAGAAGACGGAACGCAGTAATGAATCTTCCAGCATCTTTCGCGTCTCTTCCGAAATGGCCCGTTTCTTGGCTGCCCGCTTCACCTTTAATTCCGTCCCTGCCAAGATTCCTGCATATGGCGGAATATAGTTGTCCCAGACGGGATTCATTTCATACAGAGCATCACTGACCACAAGATAGTTGTAGTCACCATAGAAAGACATCTTATGATCTGTCTTCAGATCTGAAAGCGTGACCTTCAGTTCATAGCATTTAAAAACAGAATTGGCATCCATCGTCATATAATCAACGATTTCATCGCCATGACCAGACTTCTTAAAGCCAATGGTCACTTCCTCACAGCCATATTCTCGTTTCTCTTTACTGAGCTGGTCCAATGCGCTTTCAAGCTGCAGTGTCTCCTGTGTTTTTGTCATGGTTCTATTATACTGCATCAAAAAAGAGTTTGCCGTAGAATGCGCAAACTCTTCATGGTTTATAAAAGACCGACTCTCTTATAGATCGTATCCACGTTTCTGACGTGATACATTGGGTCAAAGCAGTCTTCAATCTCTTCCGGGCTCAAGGTCTCCTTGACTTCCGGTACATTGGAAATCAGATCCTTGAACGGCAGATTGTTTTCCCAAGCCTTGATGGCCTGCGGCTGAACAGTATCGTATGCCTTTTCTCTGCTCCATCCCTTTTCAATCAGCTTTAACATAAACCGCTGTGAGAAGATAACACCGTTGGTCATCCAGATATCTTTTTCCATCTTCTCAGGGAAGACCGTCAGATCCTTCAGGATACCGCCGAAACGGTTCAGCATATAGTCGAGCAGCTCAGTTGCGTCTGGACCAATGATACGTTCTGCGGAAGAATGCGAGATATCTCTTTCATGCCAGAGTGGGACATCTTCATAAGATGTGATCATATAGCCGCGTAAGACACGGGCAGCACCGCAGATATTTTCGGAACCGATTGGATTCCGCTTATGCGGCATCGCTGAAGAGCCCTTCTGTCCTTTATTGAAATGTTCTTCCACTTCCCGGACTTCGGTTCTCTGCAGATGACGGATTTCTGTTGCCATCTGTTCCAATGTCGTACCGATCAATGCCAAAGTTGCATAATAATGCGCGTGACGGTCACGCTGTAAGATCTGGGTTGAAATTGCCGCAGAATGAATGCCTAAATGTTCGCAGACATAATCCTGTACAAATGGTGGAATATTTGCGAAGGTTCCAACAGCACCGGAGATCTTGCCGCATTCGACATCGGCTGCAGCCGAGTCAAAACGTTCCAGGTTCCGTTTCATTTCTTCATACCAAAGAGCGAACTTCATACCGAAGGTCGTGATCTCGGCATGCACGCCATGAGTCCTTCCCATCATGATCGTATCTTTATACTTCAATGCATTGGTCTTCAGAATCTCCATGAAATCTAAAATATCCTGACGCAGAATCGCATCGGCTTTCTTATAACGAAGTCCATATGCCGTATCAACAACATCCGTACTGGTAACCCCATAGTGCACCCACTTCTTTTCAGGTCCCAGGGATTCTGAAACACATCTTGTGAAGGCAACGACATCATGCCGTGTCTCCTGCTCAATCTCGTGGATTCGATCCACACTGAAGGTGGCATTGCTGCGGATGGCTGCGACATCTTCCTTTGGAATCTCACCCAGTTCAGACCAGGCTTCATCGATCATTTCTTCGACTTCCAGCCATGCCTGGAACTTTGACTGTTCCGTCCAGATGTCTCTCATTGGTTTCCGGGAATATCTTTCAATCATATGTACTTCCTCCTCCTTTATTGAATACCCTTTCTGCGAAAAGAAAAGCCTCAAAAAATTGAGGCGTTCGCTTATTTTAATGCGTCTTTGACTGCTTTCTTTGCGGTCTCGATATCATCACAGACAACAAGAATAACAACACTGCCGTTATCATCCACAATAGCATTCGAAATCTTAAATACCTGATCTGCATTATATGTCTGTGCATTGGCTTTCTGTGTATTCAGATAGTCGGTAATATCCTTCTTGCATGTTGTGACATCGCTTGTATAGAATACTCCTACCGAATCCGAGTTGCCGGATTCACTGGATGTATAGAGAGCAGCGTCACTTGTGACATCTTCGCCATTAAAGACCATGCCTTTAATGATACGATCCTTGGTTGCCGTCAAAGTCGTTAGTGATAACTTGCTGATTAAAGAGGATGCCTTGGAATCGGCACTTGCAGACGGTGTTGTACTGGATGACTTGGATGCACATCCACTCAACAAGGCAACAACTAATAAACTACTCACAAATTTCTTTAACATAGTTATCCTTTCTAACGACATGCGTAGCAATATAATTCGCATATGCCTGACCGCCGTCTTCATTAAAGTGAAGACCGTCCCAGACAAGATCATCTCTGACTTTACCACTGCTGTCTTTCATTGACGAGTCAATATCTAATAGATACGCATGATACTTTACCGCAATGTCTTTCAGCCGGTTGTTCTCATCATCGATATTGGCCTTTAAGGTATCGTTGTCAATATCCGATAATTCCTGCGGATAGTATGCCATCATCAGATAGACATTCGTATCCGGTTTCTTTTCTAATAATGTCTTGACGACATCATCATAGTATTCCCCCCAAGATGTAAAGTCATCACTGCGGATCTCATTGATGCCCAGTAAGAGATATACATTCTTGCGGTCTGTATTCATCACTAAGTTGTACATGGTATCGGTTCCGGATGCCGTCTGCACTTCGGTTGTTTCAATTGCCCATAAGCGCAGTGATTCGGCATAATAGATATCTGCCCCGCGGTCTGCCAAGTCACTGTACAATGCTAAGCTGCCCATACGGGAATCTCCGCCGAAGAATGTATCTAAGAAATACGAATCTTCAATCGGATCACTTGCCGGTACTGGCGATGCATAGTCATAGTAATCAACTGTGCGGCACGCTGTTTTCTTTTCTTCTGCTGTTGCTGTTTCAGTGGCTGTCGTACTCTTTGTATTGGTACCGCAGCCGCATAACATGCATGTAGCCAGACTGATCAAAATCATTTTTCTTTTCATTGCTTGAACAGATCATCACTTTCTTCCTGTCCATCGCTAAACTTTGGAAGTTCAGGAAGTTCTTCCAAGCTCATCAGCTTAAAGGCATCCATGAAGTCATCCGTTACGGAGTAAAGGATTGGCCTGCCTGGCGCATCAGAGCGTCCGTCTTCTTTGATCAATCCTCTCGCTTCTAACTTATGCAGCATGACATCTGCACCAACGCCGCGGATCTCTTCAATTTCAACCCGTGTAATTGGCTGCTTATAAGCAATAATCGCCAAGGTTTCCATGGCCGCATTACTGAGCTTTGCTTCGTTGTTGATCTGGAATAATTTCTTTGCTGCATCATGAACCAATGCTTTCGATAAGAACCGATATGTATCACCAAACCGTTCAATCTCAAAGCCGCGTTCATCGCTTGTATAATACTTCTGCAGTTCATCCAGAAGTTCTTGTACTTCATTCTTCTTCAAATCTAAGGTTTCAGCTGCCTGTTCCAGTGTCAGTCCATCATCACCCGTCAAGAACAGTAAGCCTTCCAGGATTGCCAGATTCTTTTTCTTATGATCTTCGGCCGCTTCCGTCTTCTCTTCTTCCTGCTGAATGCTTGGATCCATGGACAGTTGTACGGACTGTTTCGGATTTACTCCTTCTTCCGTCTCGACCGGCTTTACTTCCGGCATCTTTTCGCTTTCAACAATAGCTTCGTCAATAGCTTCTTCTTCATCTTTTGCGTTTTCTACTGCCGCTGCATCCACACCATCCAATGCAGCAATATCTTCTGCATTTTCACCATCCTGGGCATCGCTCATTTCTTCTTCCAAAGCAACTTCTTTTTCAGTTGCTTCTTCATCATCATAATCACTGTCGAGTACGGCAGCATTATCATTGATTACTTCATCTTTTTCGCTCATGCAAAATGTTCCCCCCTCGCAAACCAGATAACCTCGTTATCATCAATCGTAAATACCAATGTATGCATTCTTGCCAGATCTAAAACAGACAGGAACGTTGCAATGAACATCGGCATATCATGGACATCTTCCAATAATGCTTCAAAACGGAATTTATCCGGCATCTTATCCAGCTTTGCCCGTACTTCCAGTTCACGGTCTTCAATTGATACTTCTGTGACTGTATACTGTTTGGCAACTGGCGTTGTTAAATGCAGACGCATTAAACATCTGCGCATTGCCTTCATCAGGTCGTATGGGTTTCCTTCATAGCTGACCTTATCATCTTCTTCCTTCGTAAAGGAATCGATTTCTGAACTTAAAGGACGGCTCATCAACTTCTGCCGTTCTTCATAGAGATTGAACATCTCATTGGAGACTTCCTTATACTGCTGATATTCCAGCAGTCTGCGGACCAGTCTTGCCTTTGGATCTTCTTCGTATTCATCTTCCAGATCATCTTCGGAACCTGGCAGCATCTTCTTGGACTTATATTCAATTAAAGTTGCAAGTTCAACTAAATACTCGGAAACAATCTCCAAATGCAGATTCTCCATGCTCTGCAGATATGCAATATATTGATCCGTCAGGACGTTGATATCCAGGTCCATCAAGTCTAATTGGTTCTCTTTGATCAGATGGAGCATCAAGTCCAGAGGACCATCAAATTTGTCTATCGTTACGTTAAATTCTTCCATATTCATACCCGAGCATTATACCAAAAAACAGACCGTAAGACCACCGTCTACGAGTCTGTTTTTCACAAATCCCTTAACCAACAACAATATTTACAAGTTTATTTGGAATGACAATGACTTTTCGTACTGTTTTGCCTTCCATATAGCTTTGTACGGCTGGCAATTCCTTGGCTGTCTTCTCTAAAACAGCCTGTTCTTCATCCTTATTTGCTTCGAACTTGCCACGGACCTTGCCATTGACCTGAACGACGATTTCCACAGAATTCTGGACGAGAGCACTCTCTTCATAGGTTGGCCATGGGGCAAATGCAACGGTCTCATCTCCCGTCAGCATCTGGTTGAGCTCTTCCCCAATATGCGGAGCAAATGTGCTCAGCATCCGGATAAAGCCAATCAGCATCTCTTTATTGACTTTTCCTAAACGGTAGCAGTCATTCACAAAGATCATCATCTGTGAGATGGCCGTATTGAAGTTCAACGTTTCAATATCGCTGGTGACCTTCTTGACGGTGAAGTTGTAGCTGTACTCCAGTTCTGGGACTGGTTCCGTTACAATCATTGCTTCCGTTGTTGCCAAACGATAGACTCTTTCCAACCACTTTCTTGTGCCATCGAGTGACTGATCACTCCAAGGCTTGGAAGCTTCCAGAGGTCCCATGAACATTTCATAGACACGCATGGTATCTGCACCATACTCCTTGACGACAACATTCGGATCGACAACGTACTTCGGGAAACGCTTGCCCATCTTGATGCCGTTGGCACCAAGGATCATGCCCTGATGTACTAATTTCTGGAATGGTTCAGCAACCGGCGACAATCCCTTATCATAGAGGAAATGCGTCCACATACGTGCATACAGCAGATGTCCGACTGCATGTTCCGGTCCGCCAATATACAGATCCACCGGCATCCAATGCTTCAGCAGATCATAATCCGCAAACTTCTCATCATTATGCGGATCAATATACCGCATAAAGTACCAGCTGGATCCAGCAGATCCCGGCATTGTACTGGTCTCACGACGGCCATGCTTGCCATCAATCGTCACATTCAGCCAATCCTCTGCTTTTTCAAGCGGTGAAGCACCATTCTTGCCTGGGCGATAGTCATCGACCGGCGGCAGCAGTAATGGCAGCTGATCTTCGGATAATGAGACCGTTCTTCCATCATCCATATGGACAATCGGGATTGGTTCGCCCCAATACCGCTGACGGGCAAAGATCCATTCCCGCAGACGATAGTTGATCTGTTTTTTGCCAATTCCCTTTTCGGTCAGCCAGGCAATCATCGTATCGATGGCTTCCTGCTTGCCCATGCCATTCAGGAATTCAGAATTGATGTGGACACCATCCTGGGTATAAGCTTCCTTCGTTACATCGCCGCCCTCTAAGACAGGGATGATCTCTAAATCGAATTTCTTTGCAAAGGCATAGTCACGGTCATCATGTGCAGGAACTGCCATGATGGCACCTGTACCATAGGTTGCTAAAACATAATCCGAGATCCAGATTGGAATCTTCTTTCCATTGACTGGATTGATTGCATAAGCTCCGGTAAATACACCTGTCTTATCTTTATTCAGTTCCGTACGCTCCAGCTCCGATTTGCCAGCACATTCCTTCTGGTATGCTTTGACCGCTTCCATCTGTTCTGGTGTCGTGATCTGATTGACCAGTTCGTGTTCCGGCGCAAAGACACAGTATGTCGCACCAAACAAGGTATCACAACGTGTTGTAAAAACGGTGAATGTTTCGTCATGACCGTCAATCGCAAACACCACGTGCGCACCAACCGACTTACCAATCCAGTTGCGCTGCATTTCCTTGGTGGATTCTGGCCAGTCAATTGTATCTAAGCCATCGAGCAGCTTTTCTGCATAGGCCACAATATCAATGACCCATTGACGCATATTCTTACGTACGACCGGATAGCCGCCGCGCTCTGACTTGCCATCAATGACTTCATCATTGGCAAGAACAGTTCCCAACTCTTCGCACCAGTTCACCGGCATCTCAACACATTTTGCCAGTCCGTCATCAAACAGCTGCTTGAAGATCCACTGCGTCCACTTATAGAACGATGGATCACTGGTCGAGATCTCCCGGTCCCAGTCATAGGAAAAACCAAGCATCTTCAGCTGTTTGCGGAAAGTCTCAATATTATCCTTCGTAAACTTTTCTGGATGATGTCCTGTCTGAATGGCATACTGTTCTGCCGGCAGGCCAAAACTGTCGAATCCCATTGGGTGAAGGACGTTATAGCCCTGCATCCGCTTCATCCGGCAGATGATATCCGTTGCGGTATAACCTTCTGGGTGTCCTGCATGCAGTCCCACACCGGATGGATATGGGAACATATCCAGTGCATAGTACTTTGGCTTGGAAAAATCATGCGTATCTGTCTTGAATGTCTGATGATCTGCCCAGTACTTCTGCCATTTTGCTTCAATCGCCTCATGATCAAACATAAGAAATCCTCCTTACAATAAAAAAAGCATCCTATCTCTAAGGACGCTAGTCTACGCGGTACCACCTTAGTTCACATCCTCTATGGACGTGCCCCTCAACGAAGATTAACGCTCTTCTTACGATCTGCTCCAAAGTTCAGTTCACATCTTTCAGCACTCCGGATTGCACCAAGATTCCGTTTCTCTATGCTGCTGATATCTGCTACTAGTCTTCTTCTACACAACACCAGTATTTTAACATACAAGCCCACTTTTTCAACACAAGATATATAATAAATCCATGACAAATACAGCAAAGCCAAAGATTCTGATGACCCCGCGGTATGACTATACGGACCCAGACCATCTCGTCATCTTTAATTACCCAGAATATTACACCATGATTGAACTGGCCGGCGGTCTGCCTGTTCTTGGAAAAATCTTTACGGAAGCTGAGGCAAAAATGGCAGCTGAGACCTATGACGGCTTATTAATTACCGGCGGAGCGGATATCAATCCAGCATTGTATCTGGATCATGATGTACCGCCCGATAATGAACATTTTGATGCGAATGATCTGCTTTTATATCATGCTTTCCGCAAACGGCAGAAACCAATCCTCGGTATCTGCCGCGGCATGCAGGTCATCGGCGTTGCGGAGGGTGTTTCCTTGATCCAGGATATTCCAACGCTCACCAACACAGAACACAATCAAAAGAATCTATCCTTAGGACGGAATGATACAGCACATACGGTCACTTTTGAACAAGGCACACGTTTATCCTCTGTCTTTGGCGCGGAAACACTGGTCAATTCTTTTCATCATCAGGCACTTGCCTCTGTACCCGCCTCCTTTACTCTCGCCGCTTATTCCAAAGAAGATGGTGTCATCGAAGCCATTGAAAAAGAAAACGTCCTGGCTGTCCAATGGCATCCAGAGCGTTTGACTGCCGATGCGAAACAGCTTGCGATTGCACAACTGTTCCTATCTGACTGTTTACTTCGTTAATCCGGCAAGATCTTCTACGATATAATCCGGATGCGTTTCGTCATTCATGCCAAGATCCGCAATCGAATTGCCCTGCGTCACATAGACCGTTGTCATTCCTAAGGCAATTGCCGGCAGGATGTCCTTGGTAAAATGGGTACCGACCATCGTGATATTCTCGGATGGAACATCATAGTATTTCATGCCCTGCTTGATCAACCGGTCAGAGCCTCTGCCAAATGAAATTCCTTCTTGTCCAGAAGCAGTCTCCAGCATTTTGGCAATGGAACCATTTCCTATCATGCGTGCATTCTCTTTGATCAATGTCATACGGGCATCTGTAATGATCAGCTGTGCCCCTTCGTCCAATACCTGCAAAGCATCGCAGTAATCAATATAGGTCAAGTTAGCATTCATACCAAGGAACAGCCAGTCTGGTGAAACATGATTGATCTCAATGTCTCCCTTGTCCAATGCATCTTTCATTCCTCTGCCGCCAATCATGACGGCTTTATTTTTTTCTGGATACATCCAGCGGATCCAATCCACAGCTGCCATAGAACTGCTGTAGATATCCAGGGAACGCACATGATGAAATCCAACTAAATTCATGCGGTCTGCCAATTCTTCTCTGGTCTTGCCGCATTGTTCGGTCAATATTACAAATGGCATGCCCGTATCATTCAGCTTATCCAAAAGTTCGACTGCCCCCTTGGTTGGCTTGCCATTGCGCATCAGTGTATCCATCATAAATAAATAATAACTTTTTATCATCGCATCTACCTTATTTGACGTAATTGTATCATAACGAATGCCATCTGTTATGGTAATATAGTAGTCATGAAGGAAAGAAAATGAAAACCATAACCAAGATATTAATTGTGGTTGCCCTGGTCCTTGGTGTCTGTGTCGGTATGTGTGCCGATGCCTACTACTTCGCACCGAAGCGATACAGTACACGTTTTGTGGAGCTATCCTCTTCGGATATCCCTGAGCAGCTGAATGATATGAACATCTTATATTTCTCTGATCTCGATTACGGAACATTCATGGATGAGAGCCGTTTGAATAAATTGGTCGATAAGATCAATGCTTTATCTCCGGATGTCATCCTGTTCGGCGGTGACCTTTATGATACGGATGCGTCCGCATCCGAGGATGCCAATACTATCCTGACTACTGCCTTCTCTTCGTTAAAAGCCAATTATGGAAAGTATGCCGTGTATGGGGATTCGGATGACCGCAGTGAAGATATGATCAACACCGTCAACACGATTTACAAAGCTTCGGATATTGAAGTGCTGAATAACAAATCGATCAGTCTGCATAAGCAGAGTTCTCCATCCATTACGTTAGTCGGTCTCGATAATGCAGTGAATGGCAAGCCGGATATCGATGGTGCCTACAGTACGGTGTCTCGTGATTCCTATGTCATAACACTCTGTCACACACCAGATACCGCATTGACTGTTCCAGCTGATATCACGAATTACTTCTTAGCCGGTCATTCCCATGGCGGGCAGATCTATTACTTCTTTGGTGCATTGTATCAGCCAGCCGGTGCGAAAGAATATCTGCGCGGGACGCATACAATATCAAACAAGTTCACCCTGGATATCACCAACGGTGTCGGTACGACCAAAGAAGATATCCGCTTCTTGAGCAGCGCCGAAGTTGTTATGTATAAGCTGAAGAACACAACGGCAGAAAGTACTTCTGCCCCTACCGCAAAATCAGAAACAGCTTCCCAGTCTGCCAGCACTGCTGATGCAGCACAATAGACAAAAGAAAAGCTGAAGGCTTATGAACCTTCAGCTGTTTTTTTTACTTCCAGAAGACGAACAGATTGATGATACGGGACCAGATATTGGAACCGTCATTGACATGTGTTACATCACTGTTTGTGGATGCAGTACTGTCATCTTTTTCTGTCTTGACTGTCTTCACTTTATAGACGAACTTTACAGTACCTGTTGTACCTTCACTGATACCAGAATAGTTGTTGTAGTCATCACTATCCTGCTTGATCTGTTTCAACAACTGGGTTGCGTTCTTGATGTCACTGACTTCTGTACTGTCAGTCAACTTAGAGATGCCATCAGTATCATACTGCTGCATGCCATCCATCAAAGTCTTCGCTCCATCACGCAGTGTATTAATACCAGTAGATAAGGTGTTAATTCCTGTCTTTAACTGAGATGCACCAGTTGCTAAGGAAGATGCACCATCCGATAACTGCGAAGCACCAGCTGCTAATGTCTGTGATCCTGCATATGCTTGGTCAACACCAGCTGTATAAGTCTTCAATCCCTCCACAAACTGAACAACGCCATTTAACTGATTCAATAAATCAGTAAGTTCCTTACGTGGCTGTTTATACTGAGCAACAATTGCATCTAATGTACCGTTAATATAAGCTTTCCCTGTCTCGCTGGCAGATGAAGTGATTTCTCCACTTACAGCAGTTGCATCTTCCAGATCTGATTTTGCTGTAGTAACTAGATCTTTCGTTTTCCAATCAACATAGTTTGCACCATAGACTAATAATAATGCAACTGTACTTTCATCATATCCAGGATATGCGGTTTTTGCAGAGCTTAATATATCATCATATGTATCGGAAACATTTGATGTACCAAATTTTACTTCAGCTACCGTCAAATAATCTTTAGTTTTAGAATCGTTTGTTACTACATATTTAATAGCATTTGCTTGAGGTACTCCACCAGCAATTGCTTTTTTTACCTGATCACTTATCGTAGTTTTTACTCCAGCTACAGTGTATGCCGTAGTCATACGGACAGCCTGCGTAGAAAGATCCTTTTCAAAATCGCCTGTTGTATGTACTGTAGCCATATAAATCAATGCATTAATCTGATCATCCGTTAAGGAAGAACCTGCTGCAGTCGCTCTCAGCTTAGATGCAATTGTATTAAATGCACTTTCTCTATCTGCAGGTGCTATGCCGAGCAGCCCACCTAGAACTTCTGAATAATTCGTTGGTGTTAATGTATATGTGACACCTGAACTAGCAACTGCGGATGATTCATTTAGACCGGTTGTAGCACTTGCAAATACGCCATCTTCAATCTGTTTTGCACCAGCATTTAATGTTGCACTGTTTGCAGACAGCTGTCCTAAACCTGTCTCCAGTGTAGATGCACCATCAGATACCTGATTCGCACCAGATTCTAAAGATGTAGCACCATCGACAAGCTTCTGGGCGCCAGCATCTAACTGAGTCGCACCATTGGATAATGCATCGGCACCATCATAAAGTGCCTTTGTACCATCAATCAGTTCCTGTGTCGCACTCTGCAGTTTATCCATGTCTCCCCATACTGCTGAGAGATCTGTTCCACCAAGTTCGGTCTTCAATTCTTCCGTATTGGTCGAAGCAGCCAGCATGATTTCAGGTGCTTCATAGGAATCTGCATCTGCTTCAATGACAACTTCATCAGTCAAGTACTCTTCAATCGAACTTAATGCATTTGCTGTAACAAGGCTTTCTAAGGAATCCTTCATGCCTGGCAGAGATACCTTTGCGACGATATCATGTGCAGAGTCAGATGTAACCTTGCCTTCATTGACGGTAACGTTTGAGAAGACATCCTTGTTCAACATAGCACCTGTAACCGCAGCGATTGGCATTGCGACTTTATAGCTCTTGCCATTGACGCTGTAGAACTTGTATTTGTTGTTGGTCAGATTCATTGTAATCACAACGTGACCAGACTTTCCTAACAGATCTTCTTCACTGATGGACTTGCCATCCAGTGTATAGGAGATAGAAACACCAAGCGGCAGATTGCCGGAATACGAGCCCTGATAGTAAATATCCTTTGCATCGGTATTCCATGTATATCCATCACTGGACTTTGCTAAAGCATCTGTACTCTTCAAGTTCTGGGCATTTGTCAGATTCGATTTATCATCATAATTGCTGAAACCAGAATCACTATGCAGGGTATCGGATACCGTTGTTGTATTGACTGAACCATCGGCATTCAATACAACGAATACATCTTCATTTTTTGTAACATCTTCATTTGCTGTTTCGGCATTGACTGGCAATACAGCGACAGTCATTGTTGCAGCAACTGTTGTTAACGCAGCTGCCTTCAAGATATTTTTATTTGTGTTTTTCATTCTTTATTCGTTCCTTTCGGCTCAGCCCAGTGTAATGTCGTCTTGCGAATCGTTGGTTCAAATAACATTAAGAAGCATGGTAATACGAAGATAATGACAGCCATGGAGATCAGTGCACCTCTTGCAATCAGCAGGCAGATGGACTTCAGCAAAGCCATCTGTGATACGAAGGATACACCAACGGTTGCACCGAAGAAGGTCAAGCCAGAGGACAGAATGGACTGCGAACTGTATTCACAGGCAATCTGTGCTGCTTCTTTCTTGGTATGTCCATTGGAGATTTCTTCTTCAAATCGAGTTGTCATCAGGATTGCGTAGTCAACGGTCGCACCTAACTGAATGGTGCCGATGACAATACTTGCAATAAATGGAAGTACTGTTCCTGTGAAGTATGGGATTGCCATATTCATGACAATGGCAGATTCAATACTTGCGACCAGTAAGACTGGAATGGAAAGACTCTTGAAACTGATAGCGATAATTGCGAAGACCGCAATGATGGAGATCCAGTTGACGTTGTTGAAGTCAATGTTGGCAATCTGGATTAAGTCTTTCGTCATTGGTGCTTCTCCAGTAATAATGCCGTTGGCATCATACTTCTTGACAATCGAGTTCAGCGTATCAATCTGGTTGCCAATTTCATCCGTACCAGCTTTCAATTCAGAGTTGACTAAGATCATTTCATGACCATTTGCATAGAAGGTATCGCTGACAATATCTGGCAGCATATTCTCCGGAATACCGGCACCGACAAACTTTTCTAAAGACAATACCGAAGTAATGCCATCCGTCTCTTCCATTTCCTTCGACATCTGTGCAACTTGGTCTTTATTCATATCCGCATCGACGATGACGAAGTACGAAGAATTCATATTGAAGTCTTCCTTCAGCTTCTGGTTGCCGACCATACCGGTCATATCCTGCGGCAAGGAATCACCTAAGGTGTAATACTGCTGTACCTTTGGATATGCTAATCCGAAGATGATCATGACAACAGCGAAGATGGAGATGACTGTTTTTGGATGATTCGTGACAAAGAAGGAAACTTTTCTTAAACGAGGAATGATTGTCTTATGTTCTCTCTTGTACACCCACTTGCGCATGCATAGTAACAATGCCGGTAAGATAGTGATTGTACTAAGAACGCCTAAGGCAACACCCTTTGCCATGACCAGACCAATATCGGTACCTAACGTCAACCGCATTGTGCAGAGTGCTAAGAACCCAGCAACGGTCGTTAACGAAGAAGCACTGATGGAAATACCGGTATTAACGATGGCACGTTCCATCGCTTCCTCATCGGTCGCACTGACCAGCTTCTCTTCTTCATATCGATGAAGCAGGAAGATGGAGTAGTCCATCGTGACACCAAGCTGGAGCACGGTAGCCAGTGCTTCGGTAATGTAGGATATCTTACCGAAGATGATATTGGAACCGAAGTTATAGATAATTGGGAAGACCAGTCCTAACATGAAGATGAATGGAACAGCATTCGATTTCATACCCATCCACAGAACTGCAATACATGCAGCGACTGCGATGATGATGTAGTATGGCATCTCCTGGTCAACAATGGACTTGGTATCCTGCAGGATAACGGATAAGCCGCCAATGTATGCTTCATTCTTACAGATCGATTTGATCTGTTTGAAGGCATTCATCGTGCGGTCGCTGGAACCTGGTTCCGAGAACCGGACAATCAGCATTGTTGCACCGTTATCGGTATTGAACATGAAGTCGTGGATCTCATCTGGCAGCATATTGCTTGGGATGGTGACATCCATGACATCACTGACCCAGAAGGTATCGGAGACACCATCGACTTGTGCAATCTTTTCTTTCATATCCAGCAATTGTGCAGTTGGCATATTCTCAACTGTGATCATTGCGGAACTTGCTAAATCAAAATCATTTTCCAAATACTGTTCACCTACCATCGAATCCAGGTCCGAAGGCAGATAAGTTAAAATATCGTAATTGATCTTTGTGGATGCAGCACCGATGACACTTGGCACTAATAAGGCAATGGCAATCACAATGATCCATTTGCGGAATTTAACTATCACGTGGGCAAATTTACGCATTTCTTTCCTCCCAATAATTTATGACCGTTGGTCATTTACATATGCCATTATAGTTTTCATTGACCGTGAGTCAATGCCATTTTATGACTTTTAGTCATTTTTTCAAATGTGTATAATTTCCCTCTGTTTTTCACAAAAACATTTTACTTTTGCGAAAATATGGGTTACGTTACAAGGGATGAAAAGTGTTGATCTGGATATCACAATTCCTGCCGTCGACTCTCTGATTTCCCGTAAAAAAGAGGAAAAAAGAAAGCGCCTTTTAGACGGCGCTTATGCGTGTTTTACGGAAAAAACGGTCTCCGGCACAAGTATTGCGGAAATCTGTGAAAAAGCCGGTATCGCAAAAGGCACCTTCTACCTGTACTTTAAGGATAAGGAAGACATTGTCCGTTCTCTGAATAAACGGATTTCTTATCAAGTACTGTCCAAGACCTATCATTCGGTCGCACAGAATAAAGGAAACTTCGTCGACAATGCCATTCTGATGGCTTCTGAACTGATTGAATATTTTGAACACGATTACGAAGTGGTCCAGTTAATGAAAAAAGACTTTGTCTGGCCCATTGATGAGGCACAGTTCTTAACCTCTACCGACCCAATCATGTCGGAGATCCGCAAGGACATTGACGGCTTTGCAGAAGAAAGCGGGATTTCGTCCCACCAGATTCTGGTGCGTATTTATGCCTTGATCTGCATGATCTCGTCCATCTGTTACTCTTCTATCGTTGATAAGTTCCCGGCTGATATTGTCACCGTAAAGCCGGAAATCTATCAGATGATCCGTGCCGCCCTGCAACCCACAAAAAAGCCTGAATAATCAGGCTTGTGTAAAGAAAGATTGATAGAAAAGAATTGCGGATTCCGGCGATTCTTTTTTATTTTCAGTCAACGGGACATAACGGCAGGTCTTCCACCCTTCATATTGTCCAAGCTTTCCCGTCTCTCCTACTAAGACAGGGACAATTCCTTTGATTTCAAAGGATGCCAGGATTGCTTTGGAAAGCCGGCGGTAGACAACGTCTTCCGGATTCACGGCTGGGGTCGCCGATATCTTTGTTCCTTCCACAAGATAGAAGGAATTTCGGCTCGCTTCTACTTCCAGGATCTGATAGGCCTCTTTTAATAATGATTCCTCCGGTGCACGCAGCACCAGACTGTCTTTCCGTTTCTCAAGGGACGCCCGCATCCAGACCCAGGCGGAAGGCATGAACAGCAATAGATCTTTGACGCCCTTCTGCGGGGCAACAAGCAGTTCAAACCGTACCATCCAAGGAATCTCTTCCTTTAAGGATGACACAATCCGGCGGATGATGGCATTGCTGTGGAGCGGAATCAGTTCAGCAGGCTGAATACTGTCAATCCAGGACTGGATCTTACGTGGATTGCCATTCACCTTGATTTCAAGATAACTGCCGGTATTCACTCCTATCAAAGCCTGTGGGCGGGACTGGCGCAGCAGATATTCATTATCAGAACCGTCCATCACCACACCGCTCATATGGATGCCATGATTGCGCAGGTATTCACGGCATTCGCTGCTCGCTTCTTTTTCGACACTTTTATGATATGGAAGAATCAGTGCAAACCCAATCTGCGGTACATCACTTTCCTCATAGATCCGCTGCACAGCTTCCATACATGCATTCCGGCAGGTTTCCTGACTGAGAGATAGGAGATACAGTGAGCTTGTCCGCTGTCTGCCCTTCCATTGCAGAAGAACACCATGATCCATCGCATGTTCTTCCATATAGATCTGCATCTGCGGATACCGTACATGCAGTTCAGCAATCATCTTCTGCCCTGCTTTCGTGTAATCAATGATGATTGGTTCTTCTTTTTCCTGTTTCCTGCTTACCACAGGTTCTTCTGGTTTCTCTACCAGAGAAGCTGTTTTTGGATGATAAAAGACAATCGATGCCATCAGGCCAAGGATCAACGCAAAGAGCAGTAATAAGATCCATGTTAAGACTGTCATCTGCCTTCTCCTTCCACTGTTTCAAAGGTGCTGCGGTCATCCAGATAAACGGGAGGGTCCAGTTTCATCTGCTTGACGGTATCTTTTTCAAAACAAAGCAGCACCCCTGCCGCATCCCCATGAATTGACTTGTATGTGATCCGCATCCGTACCGGGCGCAGATCATACTTTTCAGCAGTATATAACAATTCTGGAATTCTGTCTGCCCGATGGACAAGATAAAAAGCACCGGTGTCTTTTAAAAGAGATGATGCACAGCAGAACAGATCGTCCAGAGATAAATACGATTCATGCCGGGCAGCTGCCAGGATTGGATTGGTATTCTTTAGCTCTTCTTTTTTTGTCGCAAAGTAAGGCGGATTACAGAGAAGCACATCATACCGGATTCCTGGATGATAGTCCTGCAGACGAACGACCTTCAGTTCTGCTTCGATGTCATTCCGGCCTAGATTCTTTTCTGCCTGCTGGATGACTTCCGGAAACAGATCAATGCCAGAAAGTTTTGATGGATGCTGGGCTGCCGCATAACACAGCAGAGCACCGGTTGCACAGCCAATATCCAATACCGTATCTGCTGCACGCAAACGCACAAAACGGCCGAGAAGTTCCGTATCGCTGTTAAAGTGATACATCTCTTCCGGCTGTTCAATCTCATATGGTGTGCCATTTAAATAATCAAGCTTCATGTGTCTCCTTCAAGTCAAACCAGAAGGTACTGCCTTTGCCAATTTCACTTTCCGCACCGCATGTCGCATGGTGTGCATCCGCAATTGCTTTGACAATTGCAAGACCAAGACCAGTCGAAGTCAAAGAACGTGAGAACGAACGCGAAGACTTCTGATACCGATTCCAGATCAATGGAAGTTCTTCGGCAGAGATTCCTTCTCCTTCATCCTGCACTTCGAAATGAACTGTCTCTTCATCCTTCAAAGTATATGCACGAATGTAAATTGTCTTGCCCTGTGGGGTATGCTTAATGGCATTCGATAAATAGTTGGCAATGACCTGACCAATCTTTGTCTCATCCGCATACAGTGTCAAGGATTCTGGAATTTCGGTAACAACTTTTAAATGACCGCTCTCAATCAATGGCTGATCCATTTCCAGGATTTCCCGAATCTTGACTGCCATATCCATATTTTCCATATGAAGTTCCGCAGTGCCTGACTGCATCCGCGACAGTTCACTCATATCATTGACTAAATCATTCATGTAGTTCGTTTCACGGATGATGACGTTCAAATGCTTTTCTCTCTTTTCCGGATCACTGCCGGAAACATCCCGCACCATTTCTGCATAGGCTTTGATATTGGTCAAAGGAGTACGGATATCATGCGATACATTTGCCAAAAGATCCCGGCGCAGTTCATCAGTCTGACGAATGACATCGTTGGCATGGTTCAAAGTCGATGCCAGTTCTTTCGTTTCTGTAAACTCACCGCCGTCAAAGGAGGCAGAATAATCAGCCTTGATCAGCTTCTGTGCTTCGTGTTTCATATGAACGATTGGTTTAGTTAAACGACCGGAGATATATGTTGCAAGAACAGATGCCCCTGCGAGTGCCAGCAGCATATAGATAATATATTGACTCGTAAAGAACGATACAACGGAATCGACCGGTTCCAATGGAGAATTAATATAAAAATAGTAATTGCCCAGCAGCGCGCTCATCTTGCGCCCATAGACAATCATTTCCTGCCCTGTAACGGAATTCACAAGATTCTGTGAATATTCACTGCCTTCACTCAGCAGATTAACACGGTCTTCACTCGTAGCTAGTTCCTGCGGCAGTGTGCTCTCTCCATTGAAGATGCATCCAGTGCCAAGACTGTCGGCGTTGTAGATCAGATCACCGGCATCATTATAGATAACAACACAGGCATCATTATCCACGGTCTCCTGCAGAGCACGATTAATCCCCTTCACAGAACCATTCTCAATCAAATCCGATTGAATATTGTCTGCGACGGTCTTTACAGTACGAATTTTTGCATTACGGTAATACGGACGGATCAAGCCAACCTGCAGAACACCAATAAACAGCACAATGACTAATGCAAGCAGGAAAAAAGCGAGCCATACACGGAACCGTATGCCGTTTTTATCATACTTCAAATTTATAACCCATTCCTCTCACCGTAACGATATGGTCACGATATTTTCCTAGATTATGACGCAGCATCTTAATATGTGTATCCACTGTGCGGTCATCACCAAAATAGTCATAGTTCCAAACTTCTTCCAGCAGCTTCTGCCGGCTCAACGCAACATTCTGATTCTCTACCAAATACAGAAGCAGATCGATTTCCTTCGGTGTCAGCATCGCCTTTTCGCCGTCTACTGTCACACTGCGGCCGGAGACGTCAATCTCTAAGCCATCGAACTTCAAAAGATTCGACGACGTATGTTTGCCGCGCTCTAAAACGACCTTAATGCGGGCCATCAGTTCCTTTGGCGAAAATGGTTTGACGACATAATCATCGACGCCAAGTTCAAAGCCAAACAACTTATCATATTCTTCGGTGCGCGCACTCAGCATAATAACGGGGATGCTGGTTGTTTCCTTGATCTTGCGGCAGGTTGAAAAGCCATCCAGTTTCGGCATCATGACATCTAAAATCACCAAATCATAGGTGTTCGCTTTTACTTTATCTAATGCCTCTAAGCCATCGGCTGCTTCATCAACGACATAGCCGTTCAATTCACCATATACTTTTACAACTTCACGGATATCCGATTCATCATCTGCTATCAATATTTTTGTCATATGCTATTTCTTCCGTATCTCCTGGATCTCATTCGCGAGGAACGATTTTCCTTCCTCTATCTTAGCATTAAAACGGATGTAAGTTCCACGGGCAAGGAAGCGGCTGGTTGTTGCATATAAACGCGGCATGACTGCCATTTCCACTTGGGCGGTCTCATCCGACAAAGTGACAAAGGCCATCATATCCCCACGTTTGGTCCGATGCGGCTTTACAAACTGTACAAACGCAAACCCATTATGGATTCCCACTGCATTGCGCAGTACGGCAAGTGATGGATCATGGATGTCATTCTGTTTGCGAATCAAGGTAATCTGCTGGGCGCCCACATTAAAGCCAAGGGCATCCCTCTCACGTTCACTGTTCTCGCTTTCATCCTCTTTGATGCGGATGATCTCGGGCCGTGATACAAGGCCAAGATTAATTGAAATCTGTGAACCTGTATGCACTTGGACAAGTTCCGCATAGCGCAGAGCATCATCCAATACATGCCGGCATGTTGAACGACCAAGCTTGAAGCCGTCCATAGCTCCTCCATCAATCAGAGCTGTCAATTGATCCCGTTTCAGCTTTAGTACAACTGCCCGGGCCACAAAGTCAAAGAAGTCCTGGTATGGACCATGGCTTTCCCGCTCTTCCATCAATGCATGGTTCAGGTTCAGGCCAATGCCGTTGATGACTGCTAACGGCAGCCGGATTGCATTCTCAGTGCCTTGATAGGTCTCCTGTGATGCATTGACATCCGGATACAGAATCTGGATTCCTCTGCGGCGGCATTCATCCACATACTGTGAGGTCTTATCCTGATCACTGATAACGCTGTTCAGTAAAGCACTGTAAAAGTACATTGGATATTTGACTTTCAGGTAAGCAAGCTGATATGCAATATATGAATATGCAACCGAGTGGGACTTATTAAAGCCATATCCGCTGAATTTTTCAATATAGTTGTATAGTTCTTCGGCTGCTTCCTTGGTATAGTGATTCGCCATGCATCCTTTGACAAATTCTTGGCGCATGCCGGTCATGACATCGCTCTTCTTCTTGGAGATGGCACGGCGGAGAATATCTGCTTTGCCTAAAGAGAACCCGGCTGCTTTCTGCAATGCAAGCATGACTTGCTCCTGATAGATCATGACACCATACGTATCCTGCAGGATCTCTTTCAGTTCCTTTGATGGATACTGGATCTGCTCCGGATGCTGCTTGTTATTAATATAGGTATCAATATTGCCGGATGCACCTGGTCGGTTCAAGGCATTGGCTGCTACAAGGTCTTCAAAACGCTCTGGATGCATCTTGCGCAGCTGCGGCTTAAAGGTCTCTGTTTCAAATTGGAAGATGCCTGTCGTATCGGCATTGGCAAACATCCGATAGACCGCCGGTTCATTCAAAGGAATCTCATTGATGCGGAAAGAAGGATTTTCCTGCTTTACGCTCTCAACGATATCGTGGATCGTACGCAGATTCTTTAAACCTAAGAAATCCATTTTGATCAGACCGCGTTCTTCTAGATAATCACTGGTATACTGTGTTGTTAAAAGACCCGTACCAGAATCACTGGCAGGAACATAATTGCGGATCGGCTGAGCAGAAAGAATAATTCCTGCGGCATGGATGCCCGTATGCCGCGGCAGTCCTTCTACTTTTAAGGCCATCTCATACAGGCGGTAAAGTTTTTCGTTCGAACGGACAATCTGTTTCAGTGCAGCAGATTCTTCATACGCCGATTTCAATGTGGTCTTCTCTCGGTTGGAAATCTTACGGAGCACCATATTCACATCTTCCGCATTAATATTCATGACTTTGCCGACATCACGGATTGCCTGTTTTGGTCCTAAGGTATTGAACGTGATGATATTCGCCACATTTTGTTTGCCATAGGTATCGCTGACATATTGAATGACATCTTCTCTGCGGTCATCTGGAATATCCGTGTCAATATCCGGCATGGAGATCCGTTCCGGATTCAAGAAACGTTCAAACAGAAGCTGATACTTCAATGGATCAATCATCGTAATGCCTAAGCAGTATGCAACTAACGAACCAACTGCACTGCCTCTGCCTGGTCCAACATTGATTCCCTGTTTGCGGGCTGCCCGGATAAAATCAAAAACAATCAGGAAGTAGTCTTCATAGTGCATCTTCACAATGACACCAAGTTCATACTTCAATCGTTCCAGATAGACGGGATCCATTCTGCCCTGCAGGCGCTTTTTCAATCCAGCAATACAGAGTGCCTGCAGATATTCCGCAGAGGACACCCCCTCCTTTGGCACGTGATATTTTGGCAGACTTGCTTTTTCTAAGATGCCGTCTGCTTTACATTGCGCCGCAATCTCTTCAGTACGCTGCAGATCATCGTCATCAAACAGTGCTTTCATTTCATCCTGATTGAGATAATGTCTTCCCGTCGGCAGTAATAACGAGGAGTCGTTCAAGGTCTTATTGGTACGGATGCCATTCAGCACACGGCAGACCTCATTCTCCTTTTCTGTAAGATAACTGATCTTATTCATGGCACAGGTGCGGATGCCAAGATTATGACAGATCTGTTTCAATGCCTGATTCCGCTTCTTCCACATCGCAGATTCCTGATAGGAAAGTGCAATATCAAACGAAGCAATTTCTTCTTTCATGATTTTCAGCTTTGCGATGATCTTTTCCTGATCTTCCTTGATCAGTTCGGAATCGATCCACCCGCCTTCTCCATAGGCAATAATAAAGCAATGGGTTGCACATGCATTCAGTTCTTCTAATCCTACTTTTTTCGGGTCTTCATTTAAGGCAGAGCTCATCTGCATCAGCTGCAGATATCCCTTATTATCTTTTGCCAATAAGACAAATGGAACGGTTGCGTCATGATACTGAATATCTGCTTCTAAGCCAATGATCGGTGCAATATGATTTTCTTTGCATAAACGCAGAAAAGCCGGCGTACCGTACATGACATTATGATCTGTCAAGGCAACACGCGTATATCCGCATTCAATTGTTTTCTGTATCAGCTTTGGAATCGTTATATTGCTTTCCAGCAGCGTATAACAGCTTCTTACATATAAGTGGACTGACATGGCAATATTATACAACGAAAAACAATCAGACTGTTATCAGTCCGATTGTATATTCGATACTTTTATATTTTGTCTGGAAATACTGCGTTCCTGAGCCCGTTGCATGGAATGCCTGAAGTGCCGCATCATATACATGATTTACCGCATGACCAACATGGTCATCATCGGCATAGATGACCCAGACACGTCCGCTGAGCCCTTCAATGTCCTTTAAATCATAAACGACCCGCATCCCTGTACCATAAGCTTGATATGCTTTGACACTTTCATCCATCCAGTACATTTCATTCCAATAGTACAGCGGATGATTCATATACTTCGCTACCGCAATAAAGGAGTTTGGATCCTGATTATAGTTGCCGACCAAGATGGCATCTCCTTCCTGCATGTTGGCATTCAGGTATTCATACGGTGCCTGGTTGGAAGCATCATAATTGATGTCGATCAGTGATAAATTGGCACAGATGGAACAGATCATAATGGCCACGCAGAAAACAGCATTCAGCATCTTCTTGCCAAAGGTGGCAAAATTATAGGCGAAATATAGAAACAATAGTGAAGTGCATACCAGCAGATACCGCGAATAAATAATGATCCGATGCATCGCAAAGCCGGCACCTACGGCAATCGCAATGACGCCAAAGTAAGTTCCTAACGTGAACAATGTGATGTAGCCATGCTGATGTTTCTTATGGCATGCATTCACAATCAGATATGCTGTAATGGAAGCCTCGAAGAGTACTGCCAGGATGACTGGAACATAGGTTTCTTTTTCAAGATTTCCTGAGACTTGGAAAAGCAGGATTTCAATCAATGATTTCGGCCAGATCCACTGGATCCAGAAATTTGTCTTCACATTGCCGGTCTGTGCCAGGAACACAAAGATCCATGGAATATACAGCGCTATCTGCAGTACACCATCTGCCAGCCATGCCGCAAAGTCTTTCCAGGTCTTCTCTTTCCAATGAAGGATCAAGATAACCAGAAGGATCAGGTTCACAACAGCAGCAGCTAATAAACCGTAGTAATGTGTGTAGGCAGCCAAAACAAAGAACAGCACCATCCGGATGTGATTCCAGATGTTTTTTTGTCCCTTTGCAATCCGGATTGCATAGAACGTACCCAATAAGATAAGCAATGACACCAGCATATACATGCGGATCTCACCCGCATAAACAACATTGACTGGGAAGAAGAACACAAAGAAGCTGAACCATAGTCCACAGTCTTCTCCATAATCCTTACGGATTCCTGTATAGCCAAAAATTCCCATCATGGACAAACATGCCCAGGAGAATAAACGATATACCTGTATATTTTCACCAAACATCAAAAACAAGCAGTGCAGAAGCTGATAATACAGCACAGGGTGAACATCATGACTGTCAATCCGCCAGATCTCAGAAAAAGAATGGGTTGCAAGTGACACACTGTACGATTCGTCAAACCAAATATTTGTGTGAAATAACGAAAGCAGTGTAAAAATCATGCCGATTCCTATGATCAGCAGATGAATTTGTTTCTTTGTAAGTTTTGTTCTCATAAAGGAAATTTTAACGTGAAGCTGAAATCTGTGCAAGCTGTTCAGCACATTCTGTAAAAATTCTATATAATAGAGGATACAAGAATGTTGGAGGGATAAATGAAAATAGCATATGTGACCGATTCCGGAACAGGAAAAGATATTGAAACGTTAGCAAAAGACGGAATTGTCAGCGTCCCTCTGCAGGTAACCGACGAAACCCATACGTATCAGGATATGGAGAATTATAAAGTGTCCGATAATCTTCGTTTGTTAAATGAAGGTCATCTTTTAAAGACTTCGCAGCCTTCCCCCGGCATCGTTGAAAACTGCTTTGAATCTTTAAAAGCACAGGGTGTCGAATTGATCATTGCTGTTCCAATCTGCAATGGCTTATCTGGCACCATCAGTACAATGACGGCAGTCGCCAATGATCTTGGTATTCGCATCATTACTGTTGATACCTATGTCACTGCTGTTGTTCAGAATTATCTGATTCACTACATTAAAGCATGTATTGAAAAAGGCATGTCCGATATCGCTATCCGTGTCAAAGTGGAAGAAGTGATCAACACGACCAATACATTGGTCATTCCACAGCATTTTGACCAGTTAGTACGTGGCGGCAGATTGACACCAATGGCAGCCCGTCTTGCGAAATTCTTACAGATTTCCCCTGTCCTGCAGATCAACAAAAAGACCTCTGGACGAATTGATACCTTAGAGAAAGTACGCACCTTCCGCAAAGCATTGGAACGCGGTATGGAAGAAATGGAAATTGATGGGGTCAATGATGGTTCGGATCAGTGGCTGGTGACCATTGCGCATGTCGATAACATCAAACAAGCGGAAGAACTGTATCATAAGATGACCGTACGTTTCCCAAAAGCTACGATTCAGATCATTGATCTATGTACGCCGGTTGCGGCTCACACTGGAATTGGTGCAATCTGCCTGCAGTGGTTTAAAAGAGAGACCAACTGATTTACCGTTCCATGCATTTCAAACAAAGGAGGAAAGATGAAGCATGAAAAAATTTCTTCTGATCTGCAGTATTCATCAGAAGACAAAAATATAGATAACAACGACTTCAATCGCAAAAAGAAAAAGTTCCTGCGCCATGAATTATGGCGAAAGATCTTCATTGGAATCTTTGCGGTCATTCTAGCACTGTATGCCGTCGTAGGTGTTGTCGGCATTAATTATACAAAGAAGCTTCTCGCGGATACCCCTGAATTGGATATGGATAAACTGGTCGGCCAGAATTCCACCCGCATCTATGATGCGGAAGGAAATCTCTTGACTGAGATTGGTGCATACTATCGTCAGAATATTACGTATGACCAATGTCCAGAATCCTTAGTCGATGCCTTCCTATCCATCGAGGACTCCCGCTTCTTCTCACACAACGGCTTTGATGTCCCGCGTTTCACTTCATCGGTCATCAATACTGTTCTCCATCACAATACCCAAGGTGGTTCCACCTTCACCATGCAGTTAGTAAAGAACTCCTTCTTTACCACCGATGATCTCAGCGGCGGTACGGAACGTGAAGCGACCATTAAGTATAAAGTCCAGCAGATCTACTTATCCATGAAGCTGGAAGAACAAATGTCCAAGAAAGAGATCTTTGAGAACTACGTCAATCGTCTGAACTTTGGCGGACAGATCCGCGGCGTTGAAAAAGCAGCGGAATATTACTTTGATAAGAGCGTCACAGAACTGAATTTATCCGAAAGTGCCCTGCTTGCAGGGATTGTCAATCTGCCAAACAAGTATAATCCGTATGTTTATCTGGATTACGCAACAACAAGACGGAACGAAGTCCTGCAGCAGATGCTGAATCACGGATATATCAACGAACAGGAATATGCATTGGCTTCTTCCATTAAAGTCGAAGATCAGCTGGCTGGCGAAGACCATATGCCTTCGAAGAATACAAAGTATTCTCAATACCTGGATGTCGTCATCCAGGAAGCAGCCGAGTTAACTGGTGAGGATCCTTCCTTGACGGGAATGGATATCTATACTGCTATGGAGCCATGTGTACAGGATACCATTGAAAGTATTGAAAACGAAGAAACAGACATCATCTATCCTGACGACCTCATGCAGACATCCATCATTTCAATGAACAATAAGAATGGAGAAGTCATTGGCATTGGCGGCGGCAGAAACTATACCGGTGGTTCATTATTGCTGAACCGTGCAACCCAGACCTTCAAACAGCCTGGATCTTCTGTCAAACCAGTATTGGAATATGCTTTAGCAATGGAATACCTCGGGTATTCCCTGGATGAGATCCTGACGGATCGTCCAATCACCTTTCCTGCGGAAAGCAGAGTACTGGAGAACTCTTCCGGCACTTATGAAGGCGATGTCACTATCACTTATGCACTGCAGCATTCTCTGAACATTCCAGCAATCTTGACCCTGCAGAATGTTGTCACCAAGATTGGATCCAACGCAGTTGTTGATTACATGCATTCCTTAGGTTTCTCCAAGGTATCGTATGATGACTTCCATCTCTCTTATGCAATTGGCGGCAACTCCTTTACAACGACCGTCGAAGAGCTGGCTGGTGCTCATGCTGCTATGGCAAACTTAGGCGTCTACAATAAACCGCATACTATCCGTTCCATCACACTTACCAACGGCAAGACGTATGAACCAGAAGGATTGAACAATCGTGTCATCTCTTCCGGCAGTGCGTATCTGATTGATGAATTGATGCATCGGAATACCGATGGTACTGTACTGAACTACATGCACATCTTCAAGAACAGTGCATATCCCGTCTATGCGAAGACAGGAACATCTGACTGGGGTGATTCCGGTGTCGAATACGGTATTCCAGTAGGTGTCATGAAAGATAAGTGGATGGTCACTTCTACTTCCAACTATACCAATGCCGTATGGCTTGGCTATGATAAAGCAGTTGCAGGCGGGAATTGTTACTTCACCTTTGCAAAATCCAATCTGAATATTACCGGACGCACCAATCAGGCTTTGATGAACATGGAAGCCGATCTTCCAGGTGCAGATGTCTCAGGCATTAAGAAACCGGATGATGTCAAAGATGTAACGTATATCAGTGGAACCTATCCACATGTCGCAGATGACGGCAACTTAAGCAGCAAGACCATTACCTCACAGGTATCTGAGACTGGTCTCAGCAATATGCCTACCGTATCGCAGTCCAGTTATACTGGTGATAAGCCAGTCTTGACCAACTTCGATGCCTCTATTTCCAACGGCATCACCTACATCAACTGGTATACCCAGAACACATGCTCCGGCAGCCGCAATATTTCTCTGCTGGATCAATACAACAAGATCTATAAATACGGGGCATGTAAGGTAACTTATGCATCTGCCTACGCAAGTACCAACTATAAGTACTATGCAGATATTTATGTCAATGATAAGCTTTACACAACAATCAATTCCAAGACGAATACCTATGCAGGCATTCCTGGAAATCTGCGTGGAGATATCAAAGTATGCGGTTACTTTACCAACGGCAAAGCAACGACAGATCAGTCGTGTGTCTACGCTGGCAAGTTTGACCCAGACAACAATATCAATATATCAAAATAAGCCCAATCACTTGGGCTTATTTTTATTCTTCATTCGTTGGCTTGATTCTCTTTTTAATGACCGATAAGAAGCTTCCGTGGAAGAGCTCTTCCGGAATCTTCAGTAATTGTGCAACCCCTAAGAAAGCGGCAAAGGATATTGCAAAGTTCAGCAGCATCCAGCCAAGGTCAGGAAGTTTTCTTCCCACCGCCCCGTTAATGCCAAGCCACTTCAGACCATAGCAAACAATGCACATCACCGCCAGGGAAAGCACAATCTTGCCAAGCTGCGTTGTCATCGCCTTCCGGTCAAAGCCGAACTTCTTCTGCAGGACATAGATGTTTGTAATCAAGACAAAGGAGCCACCGATCAACGACGCCAGAATGGCACCGCGGAAACCAAACCAATATGTAAATGGGACCATCAATGTACCACGGAGCACTGCATCACACAGCTGTCTGCGCAGCACGCTCTTCTTCATGTCTAAGGCAATGCATAACATGCTTGTCACTGGACAGATGGTTCCAATGAAGCCGTCCATAGCCACCCATTTAATGACGCTGGCTGATAAGTTCAGATCACTGGTATAGAACATGATGTGGTAGATATCTGCCGAATAGATGGCAATACATACACTGACACAGCTGCCGATAAAGAAGACAATGCCGATGCATTCCACGATGATCTTACTTACGCGGCTGTACCGTTTCTCTGTCATCGCTTCCGTGACATGCGGAATCAACGCAGTGATGAAGCCAGGTGCCAGGATCTGTGGAATACTGGTGAGCTTATTGCCGACATAATTGAAGGCCGACAGGATCACATTGATATCTGTTTCATCATAGCCATGCAGACGCAGGCCAATTGGCAGCAGAATGGAATAATAGATCTGATCACAATAACCAATGACTGCCGATAATAGATATGGAATCGCCAGAATGATCAATTCTTTTAACAGTTCTTTGTTGCGGACAGCCATTGTCTTCTGCACCGCAGCTGCATCTTCAATTTCCTTGCTGTTTTTCTTATCAAAGAAATAGATCTGAATGATGGCTGCGACAGCTGCAATACTAGTGGAAAGTACAGCACAGTATAATGCATACTTCCGTTCCATATGGAAGACATAGACGATCAAATAGGCTGCGGTCAATAAGAAGCCAACCCGGATCAGCTGTTCAAAGACCTGGGTAAATGCATATTCCTGCATTTCTTTTCTGCCCTGCCAGAAACCGCGGAATGCCGATAACACCGGCACGAAGAACAAGGCTACCGAAAGCAGCTGCAGACAGGTCGCCATGATCACAGTATCTTCTCCAGGCGCAATCATATACGCAATGGTTCCGGATAACAGGATCAGTACAAGCATACCGCTCAATCCCATCAGGCCGAGTAAGCGGATGGAAATCTTCTTGATTGACAGCAGGCTCTTGTTATCTGACAAAATAGTATACTTTGCCACAACCGTACTGATGGCAAATGGAATGCCAGCCGTAAATACATTCAAGACATACGAATAGATGTTATAGGATGTCCCATAGTAACTCATCAGCGCATCCGAGCCTAAAATAGAAGACAGCGGAATGGAATAGAACAGTCCCAGCAGCTTTGCGATAAAAAGACCTGCCGTCCCCACAAGTCCACTCAAGACAATTGAATTTTTAATCTTTCCATTTGTTTCTTTATTGTTCAATGTATTCATTCATTTACCTAAGAAATCTAATTTAAAACACAAAACTATTATACGTCATTACCTATCGATTTGCCACGCATTCACCGATACCAAAAGAAAGGAAGCATTTCTGCTTTCCTCAGTGTTTTCCTCTCAGTTTTGCGACGGTCTTCAATAAATGCGGATAGATTTCATCAAAAGCTTTATACATCGGCTTATTTAAGACCACATTGAATTCACCAATATATTCTTCGACATTCATCAGCCAGTTTGCCTTAAAGATGGTCAGACCATCATCCAGTGTTCCTTCGACACCGCCGAAACTGCAGCGTTTGATACCAAGTTCCACACACTTATCAATGCACTTGGCATAAAGAAGATAACTGGAGAACATCCGCAGATAATCGGTATTGTTTCCCATATACAGGATCTCCATGAGATTCTGATTATGTACAGCTAAGACACCGCTGGTAATCACGACATCCTGTTCTTCCCGCTTCTGATCTGCTTCCAGCTTTTCCAGTTCAGTGCGGTCATTCTGCAGCTGTTCCTTGATCAGCATCGTCTTCTTGCGGCTGAGTTCGCCACTGTCCAGCTGTTTCTGGTTCTCATCAATAATTGCCCGGAGCTTCTTCAACTGTTCCGGAATATTCAGCTTCGTGACCATACAGATGGCATGATCCCCATACACTTCCAGCATATGATTGAAGTATTCTTCATTCCGTAATGCAACCTGCTTGCGGATCTCTGTATAATGCATTGCAACCGCAAAATCATGACTGTATTCATGGCCTTCAAATAACTCAACACCCTTATATTCTGCCATCGACATCCGCTTCAATGTCTTATGGATCAAAGCATCTTTATAATCTGCCCGGACATCTGTAGAAGCGTTATAACGCGGCTGCGTACTCTCATCAATCATGGTCGTATAGCCCTTATGTGCAGCGCCATATCCCTTCAACAATGCAATGACATCTTCATTTTCTCTTGGTGTCTCTTCATTTTTCTTTTCATACGCATACTTCTTCGATAAGATTGCCGGATCAAACCGCAGAGCAATCGCATGTCTCTTCTTTGCTTCTGCAGTCAATGCGTCTAAATAGAAATATACCAGCTCTTTATTTGTATAATCCATGACCGGGCCTCTTGGCACATAGAATAAGGTTGTCCCCAAAGGCATCTTCCGGATCAATACAAGAGCGGTTCCAACAATCGTTCCATCCAAAGTAACACTGGTCAGTAAATGATCCCAGTTATTTTTGATTTCTGCCCAAGAGGAACACTGAAATAAAGAATTCTGTTCACTCTGGATGACAAATTCATCAATCTTCTTCGGATCTTCCTGAATGTGAAATTGATATGTCATATCGAACCTCCTAAATGAAATAAAAACACCGTTGCCGGTGTTTTTGGCTTAGTGACGAGTACGGGATTCGGACCCGTGAAATGCTGCCTTGAGAGGGCAGTGTGTTAAGCCGCTTCACCAACTCGCCAGACAAGAAGAGAGACATCGTCTCTCTTTTGAACTTGTTTATATTACTATAAGCTTTTTATAGATGCAACTAAAATTACTTTGCTGCTTCTAACTGCTTCTTGGATGCATCGACCAGATCCTTGAAAGCCTTCTCGTCGTGGATAGCAATTTCAGAAAGCATCTTTCTGTTGACATTGATATCCGCAAGCTTCAGTCCATACATGAACTTGGAATAGCTTAAATCATACATTCTGCAAGCAGCGTTGATTCTAGCAATCCATAACTTACGCATTTCTCTCTTTGTCTGTTTTCTTCCGATGAAGGAATACTTCAGAGAATGCATGACCTGTTCATTGGCTGTTCTGTACAGAAGGTGCTTACTTCCAAAATAGCCCTTTGCAAGCTTTAATACTTTTTTACGTCTATTACGCGTAGGTGTTGATCCTTTTACTCTCATCTTACATAGCCTCCCTTATTAACCCTGCAGAAGCTGCTTATCGCGCTTCACGTTTGTCTGATCTACATTTGTGCTCTCAGACAGATGTTTCTTCTGCTTGTGGCTCTTGTTGGCTGCGAAGTGAGAAACATAGTTGTGATGGACTGTAATCTTTCCGCTGCCAGTAACCTTACTGCGCTTTGCGAAAGTCTTCTTCGTCTTCATTCTGATCTTCTTTGGTTTTTTAGCTTTTGCTTTCATAACAATCTCCTTTACTTACCCTTTTTTGGTGTAAATGTCACAGACATAGTGTTGCCTTCCATGCTAGGGGCTTTCGCCATCTCTGCGATATCTGAAATCTGCTCTTGGAAACTCTTCAGTACTTCACGGCCAACTTCCTGACGTGTGATCATTCTGCCACGGAATTTCATATCAATTCTGACCTTTTGTGAATCTTCCAGCCATTCTCTGGCACGCTTGACTTTTGTGTCAAAATCATGTTCATCAATGACAGGAGAGATACGAAGTGCTTTGACTTCAACGACATGCTGATTCTTCTTTGCTTCTCTTTCCTTCTTCTGTGTCTCGAAACGATACTTTCCATAATCTACAATCTTGCAGACTGGAATGTCAGCGTTCGGAGCGACACATAATAAGTCCAGTTCCATGTCATAGGCTTTTTCCAAAGCCTCGCGACGCATCATCTTTCCTAACTGTTCTCCATTCGGACCGATAACCAGAACTTCTTTGAAATGAATGTCTTCATTGACAATATCATTTGATTCTGGGCGTCTATTTTTGTTGTTCTTAATCTTTCCCAAGCGGACCTCCTAGCAATGAAAAACAGGTGCGAAGCCGCACCTGTCCAAAATTTCTAACGATCTTTCGGCCTAGTACCCAAGTCCTAAGGACATCAGGTGAGAAGTGGTGCTTCTTCTTTCCGTATTTTCAAATACTGTATTATTAAACACTAAAACCTTTCGGTTGTCAACTACTTTTCAATATCGAAGCCAATGACATTGATTGTAACGTCACTTGCCTTAAATCCGGTCATGAACAGGATATTCTCATAGATCTTATTCTGGACCAGTTCGCAGGTAGCCGCGACATTTGCCCCATACTTCACCTTGATATCGGCAGAAATATGTAGCTTATTCTCAACAATCTTGACAGAAATCGGACTGACAAAGCGTGCTTCCGGTACTTTGACCGCATTTTCAATATCATCAATACTGATCTCTGCAATCGAACGGAAGACAGATTTATTGATTGCAATGATCCCATTGTCTTGTTTCTCATTTAATACAACATAATCTTGTGCCATAATTTCACCTCTTGTCCTATTATATCAGTTCTTTTTTCTTATTGGAAGATAACCGTGATGCGATGCGTCAGCTCACTGAGAATCGACTTCTGATACTTCTGATAGTCCTTGTATTCCGGATAATCCCGTTCAACCATTTCCGCAAATGTACGGAAGGATTCCATAACGGCCAATACCTTCTCTTCGTGGATGATGTCAATCTTATCGACCGATACCAGAGCCTGGGCTAACGTACCTGCCAGTTCACTGCGTACTGTGTCGGCTTCCTTTTCTGGATACGCTTTGAATAAGGAGGCATACCAGGATGGCTGGATCAGCAGCAGATGGATGACATCGATGAAATCTTCAAAGTCTTCAATATTATTGCCAGGCTGAATTGTAAATAACATACAGAAGAAAATATGCCATTGGAAGTTCTTATTCAGCTGCTGCTGCCAATATGCACCGAGAATATTAGAGAAAGAATCCTGCGAGACATATGTATGTTCCAGATAGATCTCCTCTTTGAACTCAATCCGGGAATCCGTCAGATAATTCAGCAGCTGCAGATAATCAATCATTCGTTCTGGATTATGTGTCCCATTCAAGAAGTCTTTGACATAGATATATTGGGCAAGAATCGCAGAGCACTGTTTGAAATCCGTCGCAAAGCCGACCGATTCCTTCATCTTGCGGTTCATCAGTTCGTTGATGGAACGTGCCACAAAGGATTTGAAGCCCTTTTCATCCATGCCAATCTGTGCCTGCTGAGACTGATAAGAAATCTCATTGTACATAATCTCCAGCTGCCGGTCGACCACATCCAGATTATCCCGGATGGCTCCCAGCATATTCTTATTGAAACTGTCATACATGACAAAATCAGGATTCTTGTATACGACTTCGTGCTCAATCTCACTCCAAAAGGAATGGACCAGGGATTTGATCTGCAGTTCAAAATTGATCTTCTCCCCATTGAACATATAGTAGCCGTCAATTCGATAGATTGTAAATCCATTGCGCTGGGTCTGCGGCTGTGCCATATGCAGATTCAAAAAGACATTCGGATTCTCCTTGCAGGCATCAAACAATTTTCCATCGTCTTCAAAATGCTTAAATAAAGAATGATAGACTTCAACTTCATTCCGGATGAACCGGCACTCAATCGTAATGCCAATCAGATCCGATAAGTTATTGATTGCGTCTTCCGGGTCTTTGCAGTTCAGATAGAACCGATTGCGGATCAGCTTTTCCCGCAGGCTGTCAGATGATTTGACACGTGTCTTGATGCCCAGCAACGATTCATGGTTCTCTTCCTGCATGTCTTCAAATACCTGCTTCAGCTGTCCTTCCGCATACGCAAAAGAAGGTTTCTTTAATTCATAGTATTTGAGTGTATCTTCGATAAAGCTAAATAATTCCAACTCCATGGAAAGTCTCCTTATCTTGTGCGCAGTCCCTTTGGATATTTATTCTTAATGACCGTACCATCACTTTTTCCAAGTCCTATCGCAAAACCATGCCAGGTCAATACGCAGTACCCTTTTGGCTGCTTGAGTGCCAGCTGTTCCCCATGCATGTATTTTTCCAGCAGCGCATCATCCAAATCTACTGAGATGCGGAAATGGCTGCCGGTTGACATTGCCATATGATGATCCGGTTCAAAGCGGTCATTCTTAACAACTTCACCTAGATAGACCTGATGACGCAGAATATGACATTTCCCGCAGTCATAGAACGGTACCAGCCCGCCATAGATACGGTTATTCTTCATATAATAGTATGGATACGGTTCGGCTAAGATTTCATGCAAAGTCTGCAGAACGCTCTTTGGAATCTGTGTTTCCTTCATGCAGTGATGTTCACTGCGGACACTCTCTCCCTTTTTATGAAGCTTGCAGATGAAATGTCCTTCCCCGCGGTCCATTGGAAAGATACGGACCGCTTTTGCAGTCCCATGTCCAAGGTCAAAAGCTGGTCTTCCAAAAGATACGTTGGCATCGACAATTTCCATATCCGGATACTGTTCTACAAACCAAACCATATTCTGTTCATTCTCTTCCATTGAGAATGTACAGGTACTGTAGACCATCGTTCCCCCTGCTCTTAAGCAGCGATATGCATTCTGCAGGATTTCTCTCTGCAGAGCCGCACATTTTTGAACATTGGCGATTGACCAGTCATTGACAGCATCATCACTCTTACGGAACATTCCTTCACCGCTGCATGGCGCATCACAGAGCACTTCATCAAAGAAGCCTTCAAAAGCATCTGCGACATCTTTTGTATCGCTGTTCAGGACCACTGCATTCGCAGCACCGTTGTGTTCAATATTCTCGCTGAGTATCTGACAGCGTTTTGTATTGATTTCATTAGATACCAGCATGCCTTGATTCTTCAGCATTTCTAGGATCTGCGTACTCTTAGAACCAGGAGCTGCACAAAGATCTGCAACAAACATACCTGGTTTTGGATCTAAAACAGTGACCGCTGCGGAAGCACTTGGCTCCTGCATATAGAAAAGACCAGATAAATACTGCGGTGTATATCCGATTCCCGGTCTTGCCTCTGTATAATAGCCATGCTGTGCGTATGGGCTCTTCTCATGAGGAAGGTCCATGCATACAAAAAACTGCTCATCTGTACATTTTAGCGGATTGACCCGGAACCCCTTCTGCGGCTCTTCCTCTAAAATCTGCAGATATGCATCATATTCCTCTTTCAGCATGTCTTTCATGCGTGCAAAGTATTCTTCATTCATAATGATCAATCAATTTCCGGACATTGCGTACATCCTGTTCTAACTGCAGGATGAGATTCTCCTTGGAATGGAATGTCATCTCATTCCGCATGAAATGCAGGAAATCAATGCGGATCGTATTCTCGTATATATCCCCGTTAAAATCTAACAGATACGCTTCCAAAGAAAGTTCTTGACGATAGTTGAATGTTGGATTGTGTCCTAAATTCACCATCGAACGGTAGCGTTTGCCGCCAACATATGCAATACATGCATACACACCCGGCTTCGGCAGCAGATATTCTTCCGAATAAGCAACATTTGCAGTTGGAAAGCCAATGTCTGTTCCAATGTGTCTGCCATGTACAACGACACCTTCAATCGAATAATATGAACCAAGCATCTCGGCTGCCTGTTCCATATCCCCATCACTAATGCATTGTGAAATACGTGTCGATGATATCTTGCCAATCTCATCATCAACTTCACCAATCACATGGACTGCATAAGCGGCATCCCGTTTTAATGTTTCTGAATTGCCAGCTCCCATAGCTCCATAATGAAAATCAAAACCACAGACCATTCCCATCAAGTTCAACTTTCCTAATACCTTCGTAACGAACTCTTCCGGCGGCAGCTGTGCCATTTCTTTTGTGAACTTCAGTACAACAATATTTTGGATTCCATACGATACCGCTTTGTTGATGCGCTGACGGATTGTTGTAATATGCTTTACATCCTGCAGCCCCTTGATGGTGACCCATGGATCTGGATCAAAGGTAATCAGTGCCGTTTCGCACTGTTTCTCTTTTGCCATAGCAACGGTCTCTTTGATCAAAGCCTGATGTCCCCGATGCATACCATCAAAATACCCAATGCAGGCACACATTGGAATCCTCGGTACATTTGTGCATTCTAAGCTTAGATTGATCATTCTCATAGCTAAAACAGACCTCTTTTACATTGATACATTCCATCTTCTTGTTTCTCATATGCCGCAAGAAGTTCATTGTCTTTTACGAAAATAACTTTATCACTCATTTCATCTTTTAAATAGACACGTTTCCCCTGCATGACCATTTCCGGCATACGGCATTCTACGATCTTCCATTCCGGATCAATGACCGCAAGCGGTGAAATCGATACTTCTTTTCCTGCTTCCATATCCGCAAAGGTACATGCGTCCTTCAAGGACAGACCTTCAATTGCAGTACGGATCAAGGCTGTCATCGTGCCAAGTTCGCCAAGTGCAGCACAGTAATCAGAAATCAAAGTACGTATATATGTACCTGAGGATACTGTCGCGTCCATTGCATAACGGTTTCCTTGAAGATGAGATACTGTTAAAGAACTGATTTCCACCTGACGTGGTTCCCGTTCAATGGTCTCTCCCCGTCTTGCATATTCATACAGCTTTTTTCCATCTTTTTTTATGGCGCTGTACATTGGCGGCACTTGCAGGATTGTTCCAGTAAATTTCTGACATGTTTCCTGAAGTTCCTGTTCGCTGTGGATCTTTGGTTCTCTTTGATCCAGGATGGTCCCCCATACATCTTCCGTATCGGTATGCATGCCCATTTCAAATTCCGCATGATACTGTTTATGATTGCTAAGACAGTACGGGACAAGCTTTGTATACTTCCCCAGTAAAACAATCATTAAGCCGGATGCATTCGGATCTAATGTCCCTGTATGCCCGGCCTTTTTCTCATGATAGATATTACGGCATTGACGTACAGCAGAGAAAGATGTCATGCCAATTGGTTTATTTAATAGGATTACGCTGTCCATAAGCCACCTTATTATACCAGTATCAAATGGTATCCGCAAAAGTCAGTATACGCATAATGTAAACTTTTTCAAAAAATGTAAATTTGATTGACAAGCACTCTTTTGTCCCCTATAGTAAGTGCATAAAATAAAACACTCGTATAGAGGTAGCGATGCAAATGAGTACTTCAGGGAGCCGGCAGGCAATGAAACGAAGGAAAGGTAATCATCGCCGAACGTCAATGTTCAGCAAAGCATTGATGTGGGGATGCAGAATAAGATCTGTATCACTCCTTCATGAAGATGAAGAGGAGCTATTACTTAACGGATAACAGAAACCGTATGTAATAGTACATACGGTTTTATTTTATATTCAAGGAGGGTTTATTTATGAATCGAATTGTTAGAACATCTACCGCAATTATCACATCTGCATTATTACTGACTGGATGTGCATCCGGCTCTGCCGCTTCCACTTCCGCATCTGCTTCTTCCACAGCGACCGAAACACTTCGCGTCGGTATGGAATGCAACTATGCCCCATTTAACTGGAGCACAACAACAACAAACGATACAACACAGCCAATCTCAAGCGTTGATTACTGTGATGGATACGATGTTGTCATTGCTACGAAGTTAGCAGAAGCAACCAATCGTAAAGTACAGATTGTAAAGCTGGACTGGGATAACCTGATCTTATCATTGAACAACAATCAGATTGATGCCATTATCGCTGGTATGACAGATACTGCAGAACGTGAACAGGAAGTTGCCTTCACAGATCCATACTATGAATCAGAAGAAGTCATGATTGTTAAGGCTTCTGGCAATTACACGAAGGCTACCAGCATCCAGGATTTCTCTGGTGCGAAGGTCCAGGGTCAGATGAACACCATCTATGATGAAGTCATTGACCAGATCAACGGTGTTACACATATGCCAGCCGCAGAGTCATTCCCTGCTGCTGTACAGGCACTGCAGTCCGGTGCCATCGACGGCGTCGTTTCCGAGCTTCCAGTTGCTAACGGCGTTGTCGCAGCTAATAAGGATCTTGCAATTGTACGTTTCGCAAGCGGCAAGAACTTCGATGCAGATACAACTGTTTCCGTTGCCGTAAGAAAGACCGATACTGATTTGAAGGACGCCTTAAATGCGGCATTAAAGAATATCTCTACTTCTGATAGAGAACAACTGATGGAAGCTGCTGTGAACCGTCAGCCTGCTACGAACTAATGTTCATACAGAATTGCTTGGACATTCTCAATAAATACGGTTCCAGTATTGTATTGGGTGTTGAAACAACGTTGCTTGTTTCCTTAACTGGTACATTCTTCGGTCTCATTCTAGGATTGCTGGTTGGTGGTATTCGTGCGGTAAAACTGGATTATACAGCAGGTCCAGTGGTCCGCTTCTTCAAGAAGCTGCTTGATATCATTATCAACATTTATATTACCGTGTTCCGTGGAACCCCTATGATGGTACAGGCATTATTCCTGTACTATGCACTGCTTCACGTCTTCAACTGGACGGCACTGCAGGCTGCAATCTTCGTCATCAGTGTCAACACTGGTGCTTATATGGCAGAAATTGTCAGATCTGGGATTCAGGCAGTCGATGTTGGTCAGACCGAAGCCGCAAGAAGCTTAGGCATGTCCAACGCACAGACAATGATGAGTGTTGTTCTGCCGCAGGCCATCAAGAATGCATTCCCTGCCATCGGCAATGAACTGATTGTTAACATCAAGGATTCTTCGGTATTAATGGTCATTTCCATTACAGAATTGATGTTCCAGACAAAGAGCTTTGCTGGTTCTACCTTCCATTTCACGGAAGCATACTTTATTGAAGCAATGATCTATCTGATCTTAACAAGTATTGCCAGCTTAGTCCTGAACATCATTGAGAGAAAAATGAACCGTACTTCTTATGTTACAGTTCCGATGAGTGATACGAATCCAAAGAGCACCCCTTATATCCGCAGACATTCATCTACCAAAGGAGGAAGATAAGCATGTCAAATCAACCTTTAGTAGAAATTAAAGATATCCATAAAAAATTTGGCGACTTGGAAGTATTGAAAGGCGTTGACTTCTCTGTCAACGAAGGCGAAGTTGTCTGCCTGATCGGACGTTCCGGTTCCGGTAAGTCTACCCTTCTCCGCTGCATCAATCTTTTAGAGAAACCAGACAGCGGCATCATCAATGTTGCCGGTGAAGATATCCTTCATACAAAGAATGCCAATAAATATCGGGCAAAAGTTGGTATGTGCTTCCAGCAGTTCAATTTATTCAACAATATGAATGTGCTGCAGAACTGTATGAAGCCGCAAGAAAAAGTATTGCATCTTTCCAAAGAAGAAGCGAAAAAGAATGCGTTATACTATTTGGAAAAAGTTGGTATGCTGGATTTTGCAAACGCAAATGTCCGTACTATCTCTGGTGGTCAAAAACAAAGAGTTGCTATCGCAAGAGCTCTCTGCATGAATCCACAGCTGATGCTGTTCGATGAACCAACCTCTGCACTGGATCCAGAAATGGTCGGTGAAGTATTGTCTGTCATGAAAGACTTAGCAACTCAGGGATTAACAATGATCATTGTCACACATGAAATGAACTTTGCAAAAGATGTTGCTGACCGTGTCGTCTTCATGGATCAGGGCAAGATTGAAGAAGAAGGAACTCCAGACCAGTTATTCAATCATCCAACAAGTGAAAGAACAGCTGCCTTCTTAAAAGCTGCTGTAAACAAATAAGATCCAGCTCAGCTGGATCTTTTAATATACTTGAAATACCATGCCGTTCTGCACATGCAGGAACGACAAGGATACATCCATATCACATCTCTGCAGCGAATCCCTTTCATATATGAGAGTATCCTCCGGAAATGGTTCCACCAGGTTCATTTCTTCTAATGCTTGCAGGATATCATGAAATGATGCATTCTCAGATACCTGCAGTTCCAGGCATTGTGGTATCTCCGTAATTATAAGAAAGATATGAAGCTCTGGATTATGCATCTGTATACTCCTTGCGATGGCTGAGCTGGATTGACAGTAAATGATTCTGAAACAGAAGGCCTTTCTCTTCGGATGAGATTGGCTGTTTTACCCGCGCGCCAAGAAAGCTGCTCATATCATCACAGTTCTCATTTTTAAGACAGATCTTGTGTGACATCATCGAAAGATCACGATAAGGCATTCCAGATGTCTGGCTGAGAAAGAAAACGCACTGTAGATTGTATTCCTGCGAATGTTCCAAAAGATCATGGATCTTGAGTTCATATTCTCTTTCATAAAAACGAGACGCATCTTGTATCAGTATGATCTTAGCTGTATCCTTCCTGCAAAATGCTTGGTTCATTGTAACGGCATCATCTCGATTCTCAATAGAATCAATGCAATATAGCTTTGTCTCCGAAAATTTTTTCTGGAATATTTTTTTGCAATACAGGATCATACGTTCTCGGACACTCGGATCATCACTTAGAAATGCCCAGTGACTGTGAGCATCGTAATGGAAACAGACATAGGACTGTTTCTGCTCATAGATATTGTCCGCGATTCCAAACGCATGATGCTGGATCAAATCTTCTTCTGGCCAGGCATGAAGTGGCTCGCACCATAAAGAATGAATTGTTTTTCCCTTCCATGCCGAATCGATTTCCTTACATACAGATAAGATTTCCGGCACATCCTGTTCCCCATAAGCAGCATAGTCTTGATCAATCATGCCATTTTCTTTAATGGTCTGTAATGAGATCTTTTGTCGTAAATGACGATATCCGCTGTAGCCGCAGGTTCCCTTCTGTATGTTGCCATCACATTCCAGAATGAACTCTCCGCTCTTTTTCAATCCCATGGCATCACTGGAATGAAGCACTTCCATGGAATCCTGTTTCTCGGATACCTTTAAGCAGACTTTAAAATGACTGTTTGCCCAGATCTGATCACTGACAATTCCTGCTGGCTTCTGGGTACTCAGAATTAGATGAATTCCTAGACTGCGGCCGATTCTCGCAATAGAAATCAGCTGATTCAGCATTTCATAACTCTGTGCCCGCAGTTCAGCGAATTCATCTACTACAATCACAAGATCTGCTAAGGCATCCAATCCTTCATACTTCTGCCGAAGTATTTGATAGTCGGACAATTTCATGATGGAACAATGATATTTTGTGCCTGCATCTTTCAGTACACGCTGACGTCGAATACATTCATTTTTTAAGGCATACAGTACACGCTCTGTATTGTTTATATCTAGATTAGAAAGACAGCCTACCATATGAGGAAGTCGTCTGCCATGGACTTCAAAGATATGCGAGGCACTTCCTCCTTTAAAATCGATAAAGGCTATCTGGAGCTGTTCTGGAGAATAATTCACCATCAATGACAGCAGCATCGTGAGGATGAACTCACTTTTTCCACTTCCTGTTGTTCCGGCAATCAACCCATGTGGTCCTTCACTCTTCTCCGACAAATCAATCGCAATCTTTTCTCCATAGTCATCCACGCCCACCACCGCACAGCGGCTCTGCTGCCTAGCGTTGTTCCGCCAACGTTCTTCAATCTCCAGGTTTCGCGCTGTTGGCTGATCATAAAGATCGAGAAAAGATGGATCCACTCTTTTTCGAAAGTTAGACATCGGAAAACACGTCATTGGAAATATTCCATGAAATTGATTCGGCTGAAATGGGATCATCAGATGAGAATGAGAATCATAGATTGTACTCTCTTTCCCAATCTGAAATAGAAGATCTGTTCTGTTTGTCTCTCCAATTGAAATAACATAGGTTCTTTCCTGATTTTCATTTACAGAGAATGTCAGCGTATTCCTATCCTGTATCGTTCTGTTTCCACAGATTGTTATATCTCGGCCGCTATCGTTAAGAAGACCAGGAAGCCGAAGTATAAAAGGATACTTTTGTATAAACTCATGCGTACACGTTAAGGCAATATGCTCCATAGAAAATCCTGCCTCAATCAGTATCGATAGAAAGAATGTTTCTTTCTGTTCTCCTTCCACCAAAATCGTAGATTTTCCATCAAAACAGTATGGAATCCAGATGGTGCGATGAAGCCTGTTTTCAAAGTCCTTTTCCATTTGTATAAGGTCATTGTCTTCTGGATTCAGATGATGAAGTACATCCACTTTATTTTCTTTCTGAATCCACCCAAGTAGAAATGAATCGGTTTTCTCAGGCATGATATGCTTTTTCAATAAAAAGAATAAACGATCTGTGGATATCATATTTTGATTGTACGACCAGTAATAGTTTCTCTGCAGATTGAGATAAGAATCAGCAATTTCTTCTAATTTCTGATGATACGATTGAATTCTATGTATCTTCTGCTTTTTGTAATGATATTTCTGTATCAGGCGTAGAAGCGGATGTGTAAATATTGTACTCAACAGCATCACGCCAGGCAAGAGTACCATTGGCAGTACTTCACTGACTTCTCTTCCATTCATATACGAATGATATGCCGTGTACAATCCCATTCCGAATGTGGATGACAGCATAAGAATGGAAGGAAGGATCATTGCCAGCAGGTTTCTCTGAGTCATCTGCGGTAATGTAATTGGCGGTGGTAATTCGATGTTCTCTGGTACGGTTGGCAATGGCAGCTGACGTTGCAAATGCCAATGGTATTCCTTTAGCGGGACCATCGTGTTCAAACATTGATATGGTGTTATTTGATGAATTGAAATCGGTCCGCGGACCATAATAAAATCCGGGCCAAGCACCGCTTTGAAATTTTTGCCTAACAGGATATCCCCTATTTCATAATGGCTCTGATGAAAGCACAGACCATTGCATGCAAGCTCTTGAGAATCTGTTTCAACATATCGTTCCTTTATATCAATGTGAATGTGTTCTGGATAGGAAAGATCATTCGTATTCTCTGGGCCAATGGAGAAAGAATCTTTCCATGGATATTTCCGATAGAGAACATTCTCTGACATTTCAAAATACAGTTTGACTTGATTCCCAGAATCTTTATCTTTCAAAACAACTGCGTTTCCTGGGATAATATTTTCTTTCACTTGATAGATGAATTCAGCCGGTACTTTGATTTTCCATTCATCATTGGCATAAATAAAAACAATATGCTTTCCATGAATCAAAAGGTCTGTGTGTCTCTCCTTCAATCGCATTTCAAAGATACGATTCTCATCGATTACAATGATGTGCATCAGCTGACTGGCACAATGACATTGCAGTGAATTGTATGTTTGTCATCATTCGTTTTAATTGTGATCACTGCACCGCCTGCGTTTCTCCCTCGTACGCATCCTTGTCCATCCACCGTTACAACATCTTCATTAGAACTTTGATAACAAAGATCATTTTCTTGGTATCCCTCCGGCAGTACTTCAATTTCAATCTGATGCAGTTCACCTTCTTTGACAGTAAAGGAATACTCTTTGAGACAGATCCGTTTGGCGACAAGAATACCATCTGCCGTGGAAAGATACTTTCGTGATTTCCGCGTACAATGATCGACCGATACACCATCTTCATAATGATGATTCAATCCTGGAATCAATGGTGCATTATCTTCATCCAAAATATCAAATTCTTTGGAAAGTCCGAATTTCCCAGCAAGAGAGGAAGAAGAATTGATCAATGCATTCAGGACCCAATGTGCATTCACATCGGTACAGACCAAAACATTTGATGCTTTCGCTGCACTCTGTTCACACGTGTCTGCTGGAACATCGGTGATATGATCACTCATATTGCCATCATCATCGTAAAGGTGCACGGTTGTCTGTACCGTTCCTTTCGCACCGGCATGAATTCCAGCATCCATCAAAGTGCCATTTAAAAGATTTAGGCCAAAGCGGATCCCCGCAAGGATTTGAGTCGTTGCTTTGACGCTTGCATCTGCTTTTCCTGTAGAATTTTTGATCAGACGCATATGCCCATCTCGGGTTTCAAATCCAATAGTATTCTCCTGCACCAAAGACAGTTCTGCTTTCCCGGTTGCACTCAAATGCAGTTCCAGACTCATAACAATGTTCAGCACTGGTGCATTGGGTATTGGCAGGACAATTTTACAAAGGGTTAATGTTGTATCCTCTGCATCATTTGCATCTTGGTACCGCTTCGTCAATACAGAAAGAAAATCTCCGCTCTTGATCTTAGTAAAGTCTCCGTACAGATCCTTGGTCTTTTCATTTTGAATCGATACATCTTCTTCACTGTCAAAATCAATTTTAAAGTATGCATTTTCTAAATTATGTTCTTTTGAATTCCAGGCGTAATTTACATTAACATGATTTAAGATTGCATCGGCAGCAATCTCTGTACCATGCGGCATGGAACGCGAAGCTCTGGCACGTATGGACGAACCAGAGCTTTCTATGACAATTGTGAAAGAGTGATACGTAAATTCTTTTCGCAATGGATGAATATTCATTGAGGTCAGATGTTCCTGAGCAGAATCATTTTGACTGGATTGTTCTGTGATTACAGCCTGACCTGGATAGATCTGAGCCTTTGAAAAATCCAATTCTTCACTGCCGGAGAGCCGCATGGATTCAAATTGTTCTTCGGCTTCATAATCACGTACTTTCACGAGCTGATGATCATCCTGGTCTATCGCATCTTCTACAACATAGCAGCAGATCTCCTTCTCTGCATTTTTCCAATAGATGATATCTCCCTGTTTGAGTGCTGCTGAGGATGGAAAAGTCCCTTCTTTCTTACGTTCATCAAAGGTGATTGGGGTGACTTCAGTCATCGCTGCATTGTCTTTCCAATCCAATTCAGGCTGGGTTGTTGGCATCGTTCTCGTATTGGCAAATGATACAGCCTGCTGCAGCAGATGTAGAGCATCGGTACGTTCCAGCACTTCCTTTGGATGGAAACAGCCGCGCTGATCCAATGGCATCAGTCCTTTAGCAACTGCAGCTTCAATCTGGGCGGTAAAGTTGGTATCTTTTAAATCATGGATCTGTACGTTGTTCTCATTCGGTTCCCCAAGCAGATTCATCAGCGTGCAGGCTGCCCATTCCTTTGTCAAAGATTGATTGGGGTCAAACGACACGTCAGTATCCAGAATCTTCCATTCGACACCTGCCTGTACATACGGATAATAACGATTCTCCTTCGGAACATTTAAGTAGTATGGCTTCTCTTGGGTAAATTCTTGAATCCCTGCTTCTTCATCCAATGTCTGGATCCATTCTCCTAATGAAATTGGATTCACTTCTTTTTTGCATCCGCTTAATGCAATGCCAAGACTGATGCAGCATGCAAGAAGAACGCCTCTTTTAATACTGCATGCCGGATGCATTGGATTTTATTGAAGATTCAAGAGCTTCATAGCTTTCTACCGTTAAATCTAAAAAGCGTGCATACTCTTCAATCTTTTCTCTTTCACTTTCAAAGCGATTGGCAAATTGCGTAAAGCGGGAACGGATCTCTTCTGACCCATCCGAGATCCATGAAACATTCAACCCATTCATATCTGCCTGCATGGCATTCAGTTCATCATACATCGATGCATTCAAACTGCGTAATCTTTCTGCCGCATTTCTAACTTCGTCAAACGATATCCGGATATCACTCATTACAGCGTCCTCTCTAAGCGTGCTGCTTGGGCCGCAAGCTCTTCCTGGGTATTACGGTAGCTCATTGCGGAATTCTTCAAAAAGTCGCTGTATTCAGTACATAACATGGCAATCTGACGAAAATCATTCTGAAAGCTGGAAATCTGTGAAACAAAGGCAAGATTATCTTTGCCCTGCCAGGCATTTCCTAATGCCTCAACTTCTGAAAATAAAGCATTGGTATCTTTTACATAGGACTGTGTTTCCTCACTCATTTTGGAAGCACAAGCGTCCAACTGATCTGGTGTTACCAGTATTGTTCTCATACTGTATCCTCCTTGTACATCTATATACAAGAAGAAAGGAAAGATTCTCAAAAAAAAGAGAACAGAATTAATTCTGTTCTCCATCGTTCTTGTGTATTTCGGCAATGATATCGTCGATATGTCTGCCACGTTCTTCTGTCTTATCAATCACAAAGGTAAGCTCTGGTGTTCTGCGAATATCCAGCATCTGTGATAATTGGCTGCGGATAAACCCCTTGGCGCGGTTCAATGCATTCAAGCCAGCCTGGGAACGTGCATCCTTCCCAAGGAAAGCTACATAGACCGTTGCATAGCTGTGATCATTCGATACCTTTACATCGGTAATCGTCACAAAGCCAACATCAGGATCCTTTAGATCGAACTGTACAATATCGGAAACATCTTTACGAATAATTGCCTCAAGACGCCTCTGCTTGACTGTATTTGCCATAGATTACTCTACAGGGACCTCCTGCTGTACAAAGAATTCCATGGTATCGCCAACCTTGATATCGTTATAATTCTCAATGGTAATACCACATTCGAAATCCTTTTTCACTTCCTTGGCATCATCCTTAAATCTCTTCAAGGAACCAAGTTTACCTGTATAGATAACAATTCCTTCACGGATCAGACGGACACCGGCATTCGCCGTAACTTTACCATCGGTAACCATACATCCGGCAACCGTACCAACTTTCGATACCTTATAGGTTTCACGGACTTCTGCTTCACCAACTGTGACATCCTCATAGACAGGTTCCAGCAGACCCTTCATTGCATTTTCCATCTCTTCTGTTGCCTTATAGATGATGTTGTGCAGACGGATCTCAACACCTGCTTCTTCTGCCTTCCGGCGGATATTTGCATCTGGTCTGACATTAAAGCCAATGATCATTGCCTTGGATGCATCTGCCAGCATGATATCAGATTCCGTAATGGCACCTGCTGTTGCATGAATGACATTGATATGAACATCGCCGACTTCCAGTTTTTCCATGGATGACTTCACTGCTTCCGCAGAACCCTGGACATCCGCCTTAATAATGATTGGAATCTCTTTCAATTCACCGGATTCAATCTTCTCGGACATATCTTCCAATGTCATTGCGGAAGACTTCCGACGGTCTGCTTCAATCTGTCTGCGCTTTCTGCGGTCAGCAACCGCACGGGCTTCTTTCTCATTCTTGAAGGAGATGAATAAGTCACCTGCTTCTGGAACATCATTCAGACCAGTAATTTCACATGGCGTCGATGGACCAGCACTCTTCAGTTCCTTGCCATCTTCATCTGTCATTCTGCGTACTTTACCAAAACAGGAACCAACAACAACTGGATCACCATGTTTTAAAGTACCTGTCTGTACCAATAAGGTAGCCACTGGGCCTCTGCCCTTATCCAACTGTGCTTCAATGACAGAACCTGTCGCAACATGATGTCTGTTTGCCTTTAGTTCCTTCACATCCGCAACGGTCAAGATTGTCTCTAATAAATCAGAAATGCCAGTACCCTTCTTTGCGGAAGTTGGTACGAAGATTGTATCGCCGCCCCATTCTTCCGGCATGACTCCAAGATCAGCCATTTCCTGCATGACATGTTCTGGATTTGCGGCTGGCTTATCGATCTTGTTGACAGCAACAATAATTGGAACACCCGCTGCCTTAGCATGGTCGATTGCTTCTCTTGTCTGCGGCATGACACCATCATCCGCTGCGACAACAATGATTGCGATATCAGTTACACTCGCACCTCTTGCACGCATGGCAGTGAAAGCTTCATGACCTGGTGTATCCAGGAACGTGATCTTCCGTCCCTGAATGGATACCTGATACGCACCAATTGCCTGTGTAATACCTCCGGCTTCTCCCGCTGCGACCTTTGTCTTACGGATGGCATCCAGCAGTGTTGTCTTACCATGGTCAACGTGGCCCATGATGGTAACGATTGGAGGTCTCTCCTCCATCATCTTTGGATCTTCATCAAAACTATATTCGAGAGAATCTTCTTCTCTTTCCTTCTTCTTGGTAGCTTCAATATCAAAACCCATGCATAACAATTCAACTGTTTCATCATCCAGGGCAGTGTTGATGGTGACCATCTTTCCGTCCATGAATAACTGCTTGATCAGTTCATTCGGTGTATGCTTGATCTTTTCTGCAAGTTCACCTACGGTAATTCCTTCTGCATAGCTGATCTCATGAACCACTTCTACCGGAGCCTTTGGCGCCGTTTCTCTTGGTTCAAATGGTTTCTTTGCATGATTATTGTTATTTGAATTCTTGGTGTGGTTGCTTGTTCTTTTCTTACCAGCAGCACCAGCCGGTCTATTTGCCTGTTTATATGGCATAATTTTTTCCTCCTTTTTATACGGGCAGCGATTGTTACATCGTGCTCATTCCAATCTTAATTCCGCATCCCTTCTTTCTTTTTTTCTTCGTTAACCAATTACTTTTAACAGTTCCTGCCATAAAGCATCCGGTACATCTGTACCTAATGCTTTTGACAGTGCCTTATTCTTCTTGGCAGCTTCGACTGCTTCTGAGGATCTCTTCAAATAAGCTCCATGACCATTGGCTTTTCCAGTGAGATCAATTTGAAGTTCTCCCTCCGGTGTTCTTACAATACGGAGCAGATCCTTCTTTGGCAGAAGTTCACCCGTTGCAACACACCGTCTCATTGGAACTTTTTTTGGCATACTTAGTTATTGTCCTCGTCCTTATAGTAATCTGCGTATTCATCGTAATCGACATCAAACTCGGAAGATTCTTCCTTTGCCTGTTCTGCTTCGATTTCCGCAAGCTCTTCTGGTGTATAGACTGGCTTTGCAGGAGCGACCTTGTCAACCTTGATCTGCTTTTCAAGATCCTTGTTGCGGACCTTGAAGTCATCGTCCTCGTCCTTCTTCTTCTTTTTCTTAGCCTTGAAGTCCACCTTTGGTTTTGGCGTCGATGTACTAGCAAGTTTTTCAAAGACAGAAACGTATGTATTCTTGGCAGCAAGTTCTTCCAGGTCTGCATGTTTTGCGGCCTTTTCTTCTGCTGTCTCCTTCTTTGGCTTTTCTCTCTTGACAGTTTCCTTGACTGGAGCTGGTTCTGCTGGAGCTTCTTCTGCTTCCACAGACTCTGCAGGTTCTTCAGCTTCTTCTACAGCCGCTTCATTCTTTTCTTCTTCGACAGGTTCCATTGCCATTTCTGTTCTTAAGTTCTCGGATACAGTCTCAGCCATTTCATCTGGAACAATATCTTCATTTTCAGCAAGTTCAGCCTGAGCAGCCTTAGCTTCTGCAATCTTCGCAGCATTTGCCTGCATGCGGTTCTGTACTTCTTCCGCTTCTGAATTCTTGCGTTCAACGGCACGGATCTCAGCTTCCTTCTGGTACTCTGCCTTCTTTGCTTCGGCATCGGCAACGAGCTTATCATAATCTAAGCCCATTTCTTCAATCTCAGCCTTTGTCTTGATATCAATCTTATGATTTGTCAGCTTGACTGCTAAACGTGCATTCTTGCCGCGCTTACCAATCGCAAGACTTAACTGATCTTCATCTACAACGACCATCAGGCCATTGTCATCCACCGGCAGCACTGCAATGATTTCAGCTGGTGCCAGCGCATTCTTGACCAGCTCTGTCAGATCATCATTCCACTGGAAGATATCAATCTTCTCCCCATGGAGTTCTTCAATGACTTCCTGGACACGTCCGCCTCTTGGGCCGATGCATGCGCCAATTGGATCCACTTCTGGATTGTGCGATAAGACTGCCATCTTGGTACGTTCGCCTGCTTCACGAGCGATTGCCTTGATTTCTACAACACCAGAGAAGATTTCAGGAACTTCTCTTTCGAATAATCTCTTGACTAACATATCGTCTGCACGGGAGACCAATACCTGTGAACCCTTGGTATCTTTATTAACTTCCGTAATAATGACACGGACCTGCTGTCCTTCAACTAAACGTTCCGTAGGAATCTGTGCACTCTTTGGCATCATGGCAACTGTTCTGCCTAAATTGACCAGGGTGAACTTATCCTTCACAGACTCAACAATACCAATAACTAATTCATTGGTCTTATCGACATATTCATCATAGACGGCTGTCTTTTCTGCTTCCCGGATCTTCTGACGCATGACATTTCTAGCCAGCGATGCAGCTGCTCTTGACATGGTCTGGAACTCAATCGGACGGGATACCTTTCCGCCAATCTCCGCATTTGGATCAATGGCTTTGGCATCTTCCAATGAGATTTCCAATTCATCATCTTCCACATCTTCGACCACAACAAAACTCTGGATCAGATCAATGGTCTGCTTCTTCTTGTTGATTTCTGCTGTGACTTCAATATCCGCTAACTCAGCATCCTTCTTGTATGCCTTTGCCATTGCTTCGCACAGCGCATCTAAAATCACATTCTCAGGAATGTTCTTGTCATCTTCAACAGCGCTCAATGCGTTCAAAATCTTCTTCAACTCTAATTGCATTTTTCTTCTCCCTTATATCTTTACCGCCATGCGGATAAATTTGATATTTTCTTTCTCAAAGACAGCTTTTTTCTTCACTGCTTTGTCACGATACTCTAATGTAACAACACTGCCTTCCACGCGCACAATCTCACCCGTGAATTCTACCTGATCCTTGAATGGCTCCTTTAAGCATACAAAGACATACTGTCCCGCAGCCAGTTCATTCAGATCTCTGATTTCTCTTTCTGCACCAGGACTGCACACTTCCAACGTATACTCCTCATTGATTGGATCCTTTGCGTCTAAGATCTCACTGAGTTTCTCACTGAACTCTGCACAGGTATCCAGATCCATGGTTCCGTCGTCTTTCATGATGGCGACTTCCAGTGTGTTTTCCTTTCCACTGATCCATTTGATTTCATACAGTTTGACGTTTGTATTTTCAAATACAGGTGCAAATAATTGCTTTAACTCTTCTGTTCTGTCCATAGCCCTCCAGACATAAAGCAAGGAGTGCTTTCGCACTCCTGTTTGTTTACATAGGTAATATACATGCTTTTTCAACCCGATGCAATAGATTTCTGCTTAACAAAGCACTTTTTTGCTTAGAAATCTCTGGTTGCAGCGACCGCTCTCTGCCATTTTGCATAGCAGTGTTCTGCTTCCTCTTTAGAAATCTCCGGTTGGAAGGTCGATACTTTTCCTTCCAGGTAGCCAAAGTCATCCAGATCCTTCCAGAAGCCAACCGCAAGTCCAGCTAAATGCGCTGCACCTAAAGCGGTCGTTTCTACAATCTTCGGCCGATCAATTTCACACTGCAGAAGATTGGACTGGAACTGCATTAAATAGTTGTTGTTGCTGGCACCGCCATCCACTTTTAACTTGCGGATTGGAACTCCGCAGTCTTCCACCATCGCATCAATGACATCTCTCGTCTGATATGCCAGTGAATCCAGCGTCGCTTTTGTGATATCTTCCTGCGTTGTGCCGCGGGTCAAGCCAAAGATAGCTCCCCGGCACCGGTCATCCCAATAAGGAGCACCCAAGCCGACAAATGCCGGTACCATAATGACCCCATTATGCTTCTGTGCCTTCAATGCCATCTCTTCCGACATGGAAGAGTTCGGGAAGAACTTCATCTGATCCCGCAGCCATTGAATTGCCGATCCAGCTACGAAGATGGATCCTTCCAATGCATACGTGATCTTGCCATGGTATCCACAGGCAATGGTCGTCAATAAGCCATGTTCACTGCGCTGCGGTGTCTCACCGGTATTCATCAATAAGAAGCAGCCAGTGCCATATGTGTTCTTAGCCATGCCTTTTTCATAACAGCCCTGACCAAACAACGCGGCCTGCTGGTCACCGGCGACACCGGCAATTGGAACTTCATGACCAAAGAAATGATATGGTGCTGTCTTGCCATAAACATAGCTGCTGTCTTTTACTTCCGGCAGCATGCATACAGGGATGTTCATGATCTTGCATAATTCTTCATCCCACTTTTTGTCATAGATATTATAAAGAAGCGTACGAGAGGCATTGGTATAATCTGTCACATGGACCTTGCCGCCGGATAAGCACCAGATCAGCCAGCTGTCGATGGTACCTGCCAGCAGTTTGCCCTGTTCTGCCATCTCCTGTGCACCTTCCACATGATCCAGCATCCAGCGGATCTTCGTTGCACTGAAGTATGGGTCAATCCGCAGTCCTGTCTTTTCTTTGAACAGAGGATCGTATCCCTTCTTCTTCAGATCATCACAGATATCCATTGTCTGCCGTGACTGCCAGACGATTGCTTTGCAGATTGGAAGATTTGTTTCTTTATTCCATACCACAGTAGTCTCACGCTGATTTGTGATACCAATACCAGCAACCTGCCCTGGATCAATTTTTGCTTTCTGAATGCATTCTGCGATACAAGCTAATACCGACAGCCAAATTTCATTTGCATCATGTTCGACCCAGCCTGGTTTAGTAAAGTACTGCGTGAACTCCTTCTGTGCTGTTGCTACAATCTCTGATTCGTGATTAAAGAGAATCGCCCGTGAAGATGTCGTTCCCTGATCGATTGCCATGATAAATTGTTCCATTGTTGTTTATCCTCCAGATGTGAATGTAACCGTTATCATTATTATAAATTTGTTTTCCAAATAAAAAAATATACAATTACGAAAACCTGTCCGAAAGGTCATTAATATTCTTAACGTAGTCGTAATTGCATTATAAAAGCCACCCGAATGAGGGTGGCTTCGTTATTTATTATAATACAGTGAATGATAAGAAAGTAATTACTTAGCCTTCTTAGCTGGAGCCTTCTTAACTGCCTTCTTAGCTGGAGCCTTCTTGACTGCCTTCTTTGCAGGAGCCTTCTTAGCAACTGCCTTCTTTGCAGGAGCCTTCTTAGCAACTGCCTTCTTGACAACCTTCTTTGCAGGAGCCTTCTTAGCTACTGCCTTCTTTGCAGGAGCCTTCTTAGCTACTGCCTTCTTAACTACCTTCTTTGCAGGAGCCTTCTTAGCTACTGCCTTCTTAACTGTCTTCTTAGCTGCTACCATGATATTTACCTTACCTTCCTCTTATTTTTTATTTTTCTTTTTTGGTTTGCTAACTTTTTTTGCCGCAACTTTCTTTACTGCCTTCTTAACAGTCTTCTTCGCAGTCTTCTTGACTGCTTTATTGGCAACGGCCTTCTTTGCCGGAGCCTTCTTCGCAGCTGTCTTCTTTACAGGTGCTTTCTTTGCGACTGTCTTCTTTGAAGGTTTCTTTAAAGTCTTAGCAGATTTACGTTCAGCCTTCTTTTCAGCATCGGCGTGGATTGCTGCCTGAGCAGCTGCCAGTCTTGCTAATGGAACACGGAACGGCGAGCAGGAAACATAATCGAGACCTACTCTCTGGAAGAACTCGATGGAAGCTGGATCACCGCCATGCTCACCACAGACACCCAGATGGATGTTCTTGCGTGTTGCACGGCCGCTGTTTGCAGCCATCTTGATCAGAGCACCGACACCATTTTGATCAACATGAGCAAATGGGTCACTTTCGTAAATGTGCTTGTCATAGTAATCACCGAGGAACTTACCAGCATCATCTCTGGAGAATCCGAATGTCATCTGTGTCAGGTCATTGGTTCCGAAGCTGAAGAACTCAGCTGTCTCTGCCAATTCACCAGCGACTACAGCCGCACGAGGAATCTCGATCATTGTGCCAATGTGATACTTCAGGTTTGCTTTCTTGTCAGCAATCACTTTATCTGCAGTTGTGCGGATAATGTTTGCGACATAATCAAGTTCCTTCTTCTCACCGACAAGAGGAATCATGATTTCAGGCTCGAGATGCCAATTCTTGTGCTTCTTGTTGACGTCTAATGCTGCGTTGATGATGGCACGTGTCTGCATCTCACCGATTTCTGGATAAGTAACATCCAGACGGCATCCACGATGTCCCATCATAGGGTTGAACTCTTTGAGCGCAACCGCAGCGGCTTCAACATCGGCTACAGTAATGCCAAGAGACTTGGCAACATCTGCAGCTTCCTCATCTGTCTTCGGCAGGAACTCATGCAGTGGCGGATCCAGCAGACGAATTGTCACGCTGCGTCCTCCGAGGGCTTCGAAGATACCTTCAAAGTCTTCCTTCTGATAAGGTTCCAAGAGATCCAGAGCCATCTGGCGTTGTTCAGGGTTCTGAGCGACACAAAGCATTCTGATTGCCTTGATTCTCTCAGCGGAGTTGAAGAACATGTGCTCTGTACGTACAAGACCGACACCTTCAGCACCAAATGATAGTGCTCTTGCTGCATCAGCAGGTGTGTCAGCGTTTGTGCGGATCTTCAGAGTACGGCGTTCATCAGCCCAATCCATGAACTTCTTGAAGTTTCCGGAAATCGTTGCCGGGACAGTATGAATCTCGCCCCTGTATACAAGACCTGTCGAACCATCGACAGAGATGATGTCACCATCCTTGAATGTCTGACCCTTTACCGTGAATGTCTTAGCCTCTTCATTGACCTTGATTTCACCGCAGCCAGATACACAGCATGCTCCCATACCACGAGCGACAACAGCTGCGTGAGATGTCATACCGCCACGTACTGTTACGATTGCCTGTGATACATGCATACCTTCGATATCTTCAGGAGAGGTTTCCAGACGTACTAATACGACCTTCTTGCCTGCTTCTGCTTTTTCTTTTGCTTCCTTCGCATCAAATACGATTTCGCCAGAACCAGCACCTGGAGATGCTGCTAAGCCCTTGGCAATGATACGATCTTCAGCTGCCTTCAGATCCTTGGCATCGAACATTGGATGCAGCAGATCATCTAACTGCTTTGGTTCTACCATCAGCAGAGCCTGGTCTCTAGTAACAAGACCTTCATGCTCCATATCAACTGCTACCTTTAATGCAGCAGCGGCTGTTCTCTTTGCATTACGAGTCTGCAGCATGAACAGTTTTCCATGTTCAATTGTAAACTCCATATCCTGCATATCATGATAATGCTTCTCTAACTTGTCGCAGATTGCAACGAAGTCTTTGTAAGCACCTGGGATTGTCTTCTTCAGCTCAGCGATTGGCTGCGGTGTACGAATACCAGCAACAACATCTTCACCCTGGGCATTCATTAAGAATTCGCCAAACAGCTTCTTCTCACCTGTTGCAGGGTTACGTGTGAAGGCAACACCTGTACCACAGTCATTGCCCATGTTGCCGAAGACCATCTCCATGACATTGACGGCTGTACCCCAGCTGCCTGGGATATCATTCATCTTTCTGTAATAGATTGCTCTTTCGTTATTCCAAGAACGGAAGACTGCTTCAATGGATCTCTCTAACTGGATCTGCGGATCCTGTGGGAAATCTTCATGCAGGTTTTCCTTGTAGAATTCCTTGAAACGCTTTGTCAGCTCGACCATATCGTCTGCATTCAGATCGATATCCAGCTTAACGCCTCTCTTTTCCTTCACGTCATCGATGATTGTTTCGAATTTAGCCTTGTTCAGTCCCATAACTACATCAGAGAACATCTGAACAAAACGACGATAGGAATCATAAGCAAAACGCTTGTTTCCAGACTTCTTTTCAACGACCTTAACAACATCATCATTCATACCAAGGTTCAGGATGGTATCCATCATACCTGGCATGGATGCACGTGCACCAGAACGGACCGAAACCAGTAACGGATTATCTAAGTCACCGAGTTTCTTTCCCGTGACCTTCTGTAACCATGTTACATAAGTACGGATCTCCTTCATGATGCTATCGTTGATCTTCTCACCATCTGCGTAATACGCAGTGCAAGCTTCAGTTGTGATTGTAAAGCCATCCGGTACAGGCATGCCCAGATTGGACATCTCTGCCAGATTCGCTCCTTTACCACCAAGCAGCTCACGCATTTTGCCGTTTCCTTCGGCAAATTTGTAGACATACTTCTTAGCCATTATAGCCTCCCTATTAACATACAGAAATTATATGGCAAACGCTTTCATTAAACAATATTTTTGCGTAAAATTTTTGTCAAAAAACGTGACTGTTATCATGTTATTTTTTCATTACAGCATATGCATGCATGTACGTGTTGTAAACTACATAAATAAAAAGAAGCAGTTGCGCACTGCTTCTTCTCAAATCTTACTGAATATATTTGTCAATGAATGTTGAAACGGTCTTGTAGTAATCCGGTTCCAGCATATTTTCACCGAACCCTGCATTTTCACCGGTATACATTTCTTTTTCAGCGTTGCAGGCATAGTAGTTATCAAACATCATACTTGCTGGTATCACTTCATCCTTGCTGCCATGCATGAACAGCATTGGTGTAATTGACTGTGCTAACTGATGGGCAATGCTGACATCATACATCGAATAATGCAGGATCTGTTTTACATAGACATCAATCATAGGCAAAAACGGTCTCGCGTCAACTTTATAGTAGCTCTTGATGCCATGGGACAGCAGTTCCTTCACACCCGAGAAGCCGCCATCTTCGATGGCACACTTTACATTGGCAGGAATATAGTCACCTACTGCATTCATCACAGCTGCTGCACCAAGGTTGATTCCCATCAATGCAATCTGGGAAGACGAATCCATATTGACCAGATAGTTGATCCAGCTGATGACATCATAGTGTTCGTTCCAGCCAAGACCGGTGAACTTTCCTTCGCTCATTCCGCAGCCTCTGGAGTCAACCGCCAGGATATTGAATCCCTTGTGGTCCGCTTCATATAGATACCCAAGCATACTGCCGGAATAAGTACCAATGCCATGGACTAATATGAGCCACTTATGCGATTCCGGATGGTTGCACACCCGTAATGCATGCAGCTTTAAACCGTCATAGGAATCCAGGAAGTCATCATCTTTGACACTGTGTGCGAACCATTCATTCTTTTCCGTACCGTCCGCTTCAATTCTCTTATAGGTATTCTTCTTGATATAGAAATCGCCATGCTGAAGATCAAAGGCCTGACGGAATGCCAGATAGCTGAAACCTGCATAAGCAGTTGCACCGGCTGCTGCTGTCACACCCAATACCTTCAACAGTGTATGATTATTTTTCTTTTCTTCACTCATGAGTATTCTCCTCTTCTAAATAAAAAATCTTCACAGAATATATCTGTGAAGATTATAGCATATTTCTTATTTATTCAGAACAGCCAAACGGTCGACAATGACCTGATACTGTTTCTCATAAGCGGACTGCTTTTCCTTCTCGGCAGCGACCTTTTCCGCCGGTGCCTTATCTAAGAACTTCTTATTCGATAAGATGCCTTTGGAACGTGCAAGTTCCTGCTCCAGTCTTTCCTTTTCAGCACTCAGTTTCTTCTTTTCTTCTTCCGGATCACTTAACTCCCCCGAAGGAATATACAAAGAACCGCCTTGAATGGTTTCCACGGTAAGGTCACCTTCCAGCGTATCCAGCCATTCTGCCTTTGCCATCTTTTGCATAATCGCTGCTAAGGCTTCTTCAGCAGGAAGAATATTTCCATCCAGATCCTTTAACATGACATGAATTGGTGCGTTTGGCTTTAAGTCATTGATGTTCTTCACTTCACGGATCTTACTGATGGCTGAGATCAAACGGTCCATGGATGCCAGATCACTCGTCGTGACGTTCGCAATCTTTGTTGGCCAGGATTCCATACATGCAGATTCATACCGGTGCGGAATTGCCTGATAGATCTCATCCGTGACAAATGGCATAAATGGATGCAGCAGGCGGACGATGGCATTCAGTACCGTATACAGAACAGACTGTGCTGCCTTCTTTGCCTGTTCATCATCACCATTCAGTTCCGACTTGGACATTTCTACATACCAGCTGCAGAAATCATCCCAGACGAAGGAATATAGTTCATTGCCGACTAAGGCAAATTCATACTTCTCCATGTTGCCGGTCACATGATCAATCGTCTCATTGAGCTTGTTGATGATCCATGCATCGACAACTGACAGATGCGACAGATCAACATCCTTTTCACTCATGCCTTCCGGCAGATTCATGATAACGAAACGGGAAGCATTCCAGATTTTATTGATAAAGTTCCAGGCAGCTTCGACCTTTTCCGGAATATACCGCATATCCTGACCTGGGGTTGAATTTGTTGTTAAGAAGAACCGCAGTGCATCCACACCGTATTCATCAATGACAGACATTGGATCAATGCCATTGCCTAACGACTTGGACATCTTACGTCCCTGTGCATCACGGATCAGGCCGTGGATCAGGACATCCTTAAATGGACGGCTGTTCGTAAAGTGACGTGCCTGGAAAGCCATGCGGGCTACCCAGAAGAAGATGATATCGTAACCAGTGACCATTGTAGATGTTGGATAGTATCTTGCAAAATCATCCGTCTTCTCTGGCCAGCCAAGTGTTGCAAACGGCCACAGTGCCGAAGAGAACCATGTATCTAAGACATCTTCATCCTGGTTCCAGTTTTCAATATCCTTTGGTGCTTCTTCGCCAACATAGGTCTCCCCTGTTGTCTTATTGTACCAAGCCGGAATCCGATGCCCCCACCATAACTGACGGGAGATACACCAGTCTTCAATATTTTCCAGCCACTGGTTAAAGGTCTTTTCAAACCGTTCCGGATAGAAATTAATCTTCTGCTCCGGATCTTTCTGATTCGCTAAAACATCATCAGCTAACGGCTTCATCTTAACGAACCACTGCTGTGACAGATATGGTTCCACAACACAATGTGTCCGTTCGGAATGGCCGACCTGGTGGGTAATCTCTTCAATATGATCTAAATTGCCATCGGCTTCAATCTGCTTAATGACCGCATCTCTTGCTTCATAACGGTCCATGCCTTCATACTTGCCGCACAGTGCATTCATTGTACCATCGGGGTTCATACAGATTGGCTTCTTTAATCCATGACGGTCCGCAATTGCAAAGTCGTTCGGGTCATGTGCCGGTGTGCACTTCATGATAGCAGTACCAAAATCCATATCAATATAATCATCCCCAATAATTGGCAGTTCTTCGCCATTGGCTGGGTTGATGCAGTGCTTGCCAATCATATGCTTGGTGCGTTCATCGTTTGGATTCACACAGACACAGACATCACCGAACATGGTCTCTGGACGAGTGGTCGCAACGACGAACTGTTCATTGTCTTCCACTGTATGATACTTCATGTAGTACATCTTGCCTGGATCATCCTGATAGTAGACTTCGATATTGGATAAGGCTGTGCGTGCTTCTGGATCCCAGTTGATGATCCGCCAGCCGCGGTAAATCAAGCCTTCATTATAGAGAGTAACGAAAACATGGCGGACAGCTGCATTCATGCCGTCATCCATCGTGAATCTTTCCCGCGAATAATCTAATGAGTTGCCAAGCTTTGCCCACTGTTTGCGGATCGTTGCAGCATATTCTGCCTTCCAATCCCAGGCTCTTTCCAGGAACTTTTCACGGCCAAGATCATAACGAGAAATACCTTCGCTCTTTAAACGGGCATCCACCTTTGCCTGCGTTGCAATGCCGGCATGATCCATGCCCGGCAGATACAGCATGTCAAAACCCTGCATTCTCTTATAACGGGCAATGATATCCTGCAGGGTATTGTCCCATGCATGACCAATGTGAAGGATACCAGTGACATTTGGCGGCGGAATAACAATTGTGAACGGGTCTTTGGATTTATCACCAGCGGTGAAATACCCCTTGCTGACCCAGCCGTCATAACGGCCTTCTTCAATGACTTTGTGATCGTACTTTTGTGCAAGATTCTTTTCCATACTCTCTCTCCTTCAACAAAATAAAAAACGTCCTGAAATGCCAGGACGTTGAATGAACGTGGTACCACCTTGCTTGCTTCTCAACTGCGTAACGTGCATGTACGTCTTTTCTTACTGTCTTTCAGAAAAGATGCTCACGGACGACTTCATTTCTTCCTCAACACCTGTTCTCACCAGCCACAGGTTCTCTTTGCTTGAAGGATGGAAAGTACTGCTTCCGGTCTCAGCAGTACTATCATAACAGAATTTTTCTGCTTTTCAATCGTGGGTTACCCATTGCATGACAATCCTGCGGTGGACGATTTCCCGGCTCAGCCATGCAGCAGCAGCGAAGAAAGCAACAAGCAGCACCATTTCCACATAAATGGGAAATGGAATCAGCATCATCACGAACTTCATCAGCAGGACACAGACAACATAGGAAACAATATAAGAGATCATGCCGGCACAGAAGTAACGGAGCTTGGCATTTCTTAAACGCTTTTTTTCTTTGGTTGCACTCATAGGGGTATTTTAAATCACTTTATCCCCTTCAGCAACTTAATTCCTTGTACAATAGAGGCATGTGTGGAAGATATGTTTTCTATGATCAGCAGAATGCCCAGCTGAAAGAGATGATTGCGCAGGCGAAAGAAAAAATGTCTGCCAAAGAGTTCAATGAGATCTCTCTTTTTGAAGTGTTCCCTGGACAGAAAGCTTTTGCGGCTGTCTATGACACGGCAAAGAAAGCTGTACGCATCAAGACCATGCGCTGGGGCTATGACAATCGTGGCAAAGCCGTCATCAATGCACGCAGTGAGACCTGTTTCACATCTGCTTTCTTTCAGGATTCTCTGCCTTGTGCGATTCCTGCTTCCAGTTATTTCGAATGGACCAAGACCCATCAGAAATATGAATTCCGCTGCAGTGATGAGACCATCTACTTAGGTGCTCTGGCACATCTGGAAAAGAACGAATGGCACTTTGTCATTCTGACCGAAGAAGCCCAAGGCGGGCAGGCCGAAGTCCATAGCCGGCAGCCGCTGGTCTTCTGTTATGAAGACGCAAAAAAGTGGTGTGCTTCACCGCACCCCACTTCGTTACTGATTCATTCCATTCAAGAACGCTGCCGCAAGAAACTTTAGAATAATGTCCCTGGGCGTGTGATCTTCAAATGTTCATACGCCTTTTCTGTGACAACTCTTCCGCGAGTCGTCCGATTCACGAAACCAATCTGGATCAGATACGGTTCATAGACATCTTCCAGAGTCGTTGTCTCTTCCGAGATGCTGTTGGCCAATGCATCCAGACCTACCGGTCCGCCATGGAACCGTTCAATGATGCCCATCAGATAACGGATATCGACTTCATCTAAGCCTAGGCTGTCGACATGCAGACGATTCAAAGATTCATCCGCAATTTTTTTCGATATGACACCGTCATTCAGCACCTGTGCAAAATCACGGATCCGGCGCAGTAATCGATTGGCAATACGCGGTGTTCCTCTCGAACGTTTGGCAATCTCAATGACTGCTTCCGGTTCAATATCCACATTCAAGACACGTGCTGTCCGCTCTATGATCGAAGCCAGCTGATCCTGTGTATAGTATTCCAGTTTTGAAATAATACCGAAGCGATCCCGCAGCGGTGCACTCAAGTCACCGGCACGTGTCGTCGCACCAACAAGAGTGAACGGCGGCAGATCCAGACGTACATTTCTTCCTCCGGCACCATTTTCACCACCAACCATGACATCCAATTCAAAGTCTTCCATCGCCGGATACAGAACTTCCTCAACTGCTTTTGGCAGCCGATGGATCTCATCAATGAACAGGACATCTCCTGGTTCCAATACCGATAAGATTGATGCGAGATCTCCCGTTTTCGTAATCGAAGGTCCCGAAGCCACCTTTACATTGGTATGCATTTCATTGGCTAAGATATATGCCAGGGTTGTTTTGCCAAGACCTGGAGGGCCATATAACAGGACATGATCCAGCGATTCATTCCGCTGCAGAGCTGCTTTGATATAGACCCGCAGATTCTCTTTTAACGTATCCTGTCCAACATACTCTTCTAATGTACGTGGACGGATGGTCTCTTCATCATCTCCCGATTCCGGTAAAGCAGACATCAGACTGTTTTCATCTTCCATCTTACTTTCCCGTCCTTCCTCGAGCCATGATCCGCAGGCCCATCTGCAGATACTCCTTTGTTGTCAATCCCGGAGCATCCATCATTTCACCAGCAGCACCACCGAGTTCCGATGGCTTATATCCAAGTCCTTTTAAACCTTCGATGGCATCATTGATCTCTGGTGGATACTGATTGGCAGCTTGATTCTTCTGCTTCACATCAACCGGAACAAGTTTGCCTTTCAGATCCAATACAATCTGAGAAGCACTCTTGGCACCAATGCCAGGCATCTTCTTCAGACCGCTGACATCTCCTGTTTCAATCGCATTGATAATTGCATCATAGCCGGCACTTGCCAGCATGTTCATCGCTGTTTTCGGTCCAAGTCCCTTGACGGAGATCAAACGCAGGAACAATTCTTTTTCTGCCTGTGTTTCAAAGCCGAAAAGACTTGTTTCATTTTCTGTAAAATGCATATAAGTATAGACTTTGATTTCTTCATTCAAATGTACCCGGTCGGTATGCGGGTAAGCAATCTGCCACCCCATGCCATCATGGTCCACAATGATATAGTCTGTGCCGTATGCTGCAATTGTACCGCGGATAAATGCAATCATGACGTTCCTTCCTAATCCTTAAAATCAAGAATATGATTGTTAACAATGACCTGGTCACCATTCTTGGCACCAGCTTCTCTTAACGCATCATCTACACCCATTTTAGCAAGAGCTTCGCCAAATTCCAACGCTTGTTCTTCAATCGAAAGATCATATTGATCACTGAGGTAATCGACCTTCTGTGATACGACCTTCCAGCGGTTCGGTGCATCCTTTTCAATATAGAAATCCGGACGCTTTGGCTGATACCGGTAAATAACGGTCTCCTCAACTGGTGCAGCCTTCTTCGTATCTTCTTCCTTGGCATGTTCAATCATTTCCATTGCCGCATAGAGGACAGGATCTAAACCCTTTTTCTCTAAAGCCGAGATCTCATAGACTTTCAGATCCGGATACTTTTTCTTGAACTCTTCCAAGTGCAGTGCACTGTATTCATCATCCATTTTATTGGCTACAACGATCTGCGGTTTCTTATCCAAGTCACCGTCATAGGTAGCCAATTCCTTATTGATGATCTCATAGTCATCGATTGGATTCCGCTCAGCGCCCGACATATCGATCACATGAATCAATACACGGCACCTGCGGATATGACGCAGGAATTCATGGCCTAAGCCTTTTCCTTCGCCGGCGCCTTCAATCAGTCCCGGCATATCGGCCAAGACAAAACCTCTGCCGTCCGGCAGTGTAACAACACCAATATTTGGTTCAATGGTCGTAAAAGGATACGCTGCAATTTCCGGACGTGCACTGGTCACGATTGACAAGAATGTACTCTTGCCAACGCTTGGATAGCCGATGATACCAGCATCTGCTAACAGACGCAGTTCAATCTGCAGATCCAATGATTCGCCTACTTCTCCTGGCTGCGCATATTCTGGTGCATCGTTGCGTGCGGTCGCAAAATGATAATTGCCTAAGCCGCCTTTGCCGCCCTGTGCAATCAGTACCTTCTGTCCCGGCTTGGTAAGATCTGCTAACAGATCTCCATTGGCCGCATTGCGGATCATCGTACCTAATGGGACCGGAACAATAATATCGTCGCCGGATTTTCCGTGCATCTTCTTGATCAGACCCGGTGCACCGTTTCCTGCTTTCACTGTATGTGTGAACTTCAGTTTCGTCAGGGTTGTCTCATTGGTATCGACCGCAAACCAGATATCGCCGCCTTTGCCGCCATCGCCGCCGGCTGGTCCACCTGTTGGGTAGAACTTTTCACGCCGCCAAGCAACACAGCCTCTGCCGCCGTCACCTGCTTTTACATGTAATTTAATTAAATCAATCATAGGAGTATCTCCTTTCCTATTTAGAAAAAAATGCCCCTGACACGTCAGGAGCAGTTCTTCATGCGTTGTTTAAGCTTCTTCAGGATAAACAGAAACCTGTTTCTTATCCTTACCGACACGCTCATACTTGACAATACCTGCTGCTGTAGCAAACAGTGTATCATCGCCGCCGCGCTTCACATTCTTACCAGGCAAAATTCTTGTGCCTCTCTGACGGTAAATGATGGAACCACAATTTGTGAATTCTCCATCTGCCTTCTTAGCACCAAGTCTACGTCCAGCGGAATCACGTCCGTTTTTTGTAGAAGAAACACCCTTTTTGGATGCGAACAGCTGCATATTCAGTGTGAACTTCATAGTATTACACCTCCAATATCTTTATCGTTATGAAATCTTTATTTACTTCTTGAGCCGTCTGCAATTGGATCAGACCGGTACGAAGAATCATTTCGGTCTTCTCATCCGGTTTAATGATATGGATGTCAATCCGTCCTTCTTCAAGAACGATATCTTCAACACCCGCTAACTGATCTAATGCATTGCACAGCCCTGTACCAATACCGCTGACGATGGCACAAACAAGATCATGTCCATAGACATCCGAACCGGCATGGCCGGAGATCTCCAGGGAAACAATTTTATCTGCATGTTCGCTTACGGTAATCTGAATCATGATTAACCCTCAATGTTGACGATAGTCAGCTTTGTATATGGTTGACGATGACCCTGTCTGTGATGAGTGGAACCCTTCTTAGGCTTGTACATGAAGATTCTTACCTTCTTCTCCTTGCCCTGCTTTTCAACCTTGGCTGTAACCTTTGCACCATCTACATATGGTGTTCCGATCTTTGTGCCTTCATTGGAAATCAGACAAACCTTGTCAAAAACTACCTCATCTCCTGCTTCTGCGTCGAGCTTCTCAACGTAGATTTCCTGGCCAGCTTCAACTTTGAGCTGCTTACCGCCTGTTTCGATAACTGCGTACAAATTAATACACCTCCTGTCATTATCTTAAGACGCGCCATAAAGGTGACATTTCTGTCTTAATACCTTTTCTGAGCGGTTACAGACCTCTGCAAGAGGGCTGATAACATGACTATGATACATGGAGAAAAGTTTTTCGTCAACGATTATTCGCCTGTTTTGAAACTTTTTTCACTTTTTTCTCCCTGTTTTCTATCTTTTTCCTCTCACCAAACAAAAAGAATGGTTTCCCATTCTTATCGCAGTGCCTTAAAGATCTTATTTGCGAACTTTTTCCGATCATTGCCTTCGGAGTTGCTCAAGGATGTAATCAACGAATAGATCTTCAGCTTATCATTTGTATTGTAGCTGTCATCTACCTCGACTGCTTTAATTGTTTCATTCATGCGGTCCAGCAGATCCTGTTCGCTCATGGAATCTAAATCCTTGACGCTGTCCTGGAATTTCTCCGCAATCTTGTTGTCATGTTTTGCCATACCAATCTCCTTAGAGGAAGTCTTCCTCGTTCTGACTCGGTTCTACCATCACATCTTCTACTTCATCTACCGCCTTCTGGATCAAAGAAGCATAATCGAATTTTGCTTCATAGTATTCGCACTTCTTCAGTGTCGGCTTGGTGACCGGATTCTTTGGATCAAAGATCGTGCAGCAGTCTTCAAACGGCAGAATGGATGTTTCATATGTGCCAATCTTCCGTGCCAGATCAATAATTTCTACTTTATCATAGCATACCAGTGGACGCAGGACCGGTAAAGTCGTGACTTGATTGATAACGTTCATGCTTTCCAATGTCTGTGAAGCGACCTGGCCTACCGATTCCCCAGTACCAATTGCCAGACATCCATTTAATAAGGCAATCTGTTCTGCTTCCCGGAACATCATCCGCCGCATCAAGGTGACTGCATATGGATCTCCGGCTGTCTTATAGATCTGCAGCTGCAGATCCGTAAAGTTAATGATATGCACCTTCATATGTCCCTGATATTCCGACACCATGCGGGCTAAATCCAGGACCTTCTTCTTGGCATTCTCGCTGGTGTATGGAGGTGAGGCAAAATGTACCGCTTCCACCTTCAGGCCACGCTTCATCAGCTGATACGCCGCGACAGGAGAATCAATTCCACCGGAAAGCATCAGCAGGATCTTGCCGTTGATGCCGGCAGGATATCCGCCTGCTCCGGGAATCTTTTCAGAGGTAATATACGCATCCTGTTCATGGATTTCAACACGGATCAGCAGTTCTGGATTGTGCACATCGACCTTCAAATCCGTATTATGCAGGATCTCTCCAGCAATGGCACGGTTGACATCATCAGAATGCATTGGATAGGACTTATCATGACGCTTGGCCATGATCTTAAAAGTCTTTTTCTCCGTATCTTTCGCAATCTGCAGACAGCGTCCCTTGAGCGTCTCAATATCATTTGGGACTTTTTCCGTAAACGAGAACGAAGAAATACCAAAGACTCTCTGCAGTTTCTTGGTGATCTCTTCCGGATCCTGGTCCGTCAATTTCACATAGATACGGTCATACGTCTTGGTATATTCCAAGTCATCATAGTCCCGCAGGGCATACTTGATATTCTTGTATAAACGGGTAATGAAATCTTTGCGGTTCTTTCCTTTTGTGGTGAGTTCGCCATAGCGGATCAACACGGTATCATATTTAACCATAGTGCTCAATAATCTCCTTCAGGGATTGTAAGAAGAGGTCAATTTCCTCTTCGGTATTGTGATAGGACAATGAAATACGGATGCAGGAAGAAGCCCGTTTGGAAGAGAATCCCATCGCTGCTAGAACGTAGCTTGGATTGTCACTCTTGGAATCACAGGTACTTCTTGCGCTGACCATGAACCCTTTCCGATTCAAAGCATTCTGCATGACTTCACTTGGAATCTTTTCGTAGGACCAGTTCACTGTCGATACGACGGCATCTTCCGGGCTGTTGATCTCAATACCGTCAATTTCTTTCAGGCCTTTGACCAGCCGGTCACGCAATCCTTTAACGTAGTCATGATACTGCGTTCCATTCTCCATGGCTAACCGCAGTGTCTTGGCAAAGACCATATTGGCACAGGCATTGGCAGTTCCTCCGCGCAGCCCCTGTTCCTGTTCCCCGCCATTAATTAAAGGAAGGAACGGTACATAGCTCTTCTTCATTAGGATACCGGAGCCTTTCAGCCCCTCCAGCTTGTGTGCGGAGATAGAAGCCATATCCACATTGGTCAAATCCAGCGGGACTTTGCCGATTGCCTGAGTCAGATCCACATGAAGATAGGCATGACTGTGCTTCTTTACGACCTCCGCAATTTCCGAGATTGGATTGATGGCGCCGCTTTCATTATTGACGTACATGATCGATACAACAGCCGTATCTTCATCCAAGGCATTTTTCAGATCTTCCACATGGATCTTGCCAGTTTCATCTACCGGCAGATACGTGATACGGTAGCCGAAGACCTGTTCCATCTGAGCACAGGCATTCAGGATTGAACTGTGCTCTACATTGGTCGTAATAATATGTTTCTTGCCCTTTTGGGCAAAGGCACATCCTTTGACCGCTTCACTGTTGGATTCCGAAGAACCGCTGGTAAATAAGATATCACAGGCATGTACCCCTAAAAGCCCGGCGATTGCTCCCCGGGCCTTTTCCATCATTTGATTGATCTCGCTTCCTTCATCGTATAGTGACTCACTGTTTACATAGTACTTTTCGAGAAGCTGTTCATAGCTTTTCAGTACTTCCGGATGAATTTTGGTCGTACTGGAGTTATCAAAATAGATTCTATGCTGCACTCTTTGCGTTCTCCCTGACGATTGACTCATAGTTTCCTGGGTGAATCTTCTCCATTGTAGAAATGGCAATCTGCAGAGCCTGTGTATATTCACCGTTGCGGAAGCAGAGTTCACTTCTCGTCAATTCACTGTCAATATCTTCATACGTTGAACGGTAGCGGTTGCCGAAGACAATTGTATTCTCGACCATGACCACAGTTCCGACCACGTTGTTGACATTGTTATAAAGCTTATAGATAAATTCCAGAGCTTCCTGCAGTGTTGCATTCAGCAGCTGAATACTGATTGGTGATTCCTTCAGCAGTGTCTCTAGATGATGAATATATGTATTTGCCTTATTCATATCTTCTTCATACGCAGCTGAAATATTTGGCAGCTTGTAGCGGCGGATCTTTACCTGCATGGAGTTCATGATGATCTGCAGCTTGACCAGCTGTTTGTTTGCACGGTCGACGTCACCAGTTGCTGAATCCATTGTTGCCCGCAGACCCTTCAGCTCTTCGTTGACATCGGTATATCCCTGGAACAGCTGTTTCAGAGAAATCAGTACTTCACTAGCCGCAACCGCATAGCTCTTGACCTGGCTCATGACTTCTGGTTTGGAAGCATTCAGATGCTCCAGCATTGCGCTGTTCTTCTGTAAAGAAGATTCCAGATCCGTTAAACCGAATAATGCAGAAGCCTTGCCAGCCTTGGCATTCAAATAAGCTTCGGTCTGATTGACTTCGTTTGCCAAAGTCTCTGTTTCCTTAGCCAAAGTACGCATCTCATCGTAAGCTGCGCCTTCTTTCTTAACTGCTTCATCCATCTGACCAAGACGTACTTTATAGTCATCCAGATGATCACCGACTCCATCCTGCTTGCCAGCCTTCAGTTTGATCAGATCTTCCTTCAGGGCAGCCGACAATGCAGCCATGTTCTTTTCAATATCCAAATGCTTCAGATAAACACCACGATTCTTCTGGTGCTGATAATCCTTGTTCAGCGTCTGTGCCATGCTTGGTACAACACCGCGTGCATCTTCCAAGAGGCCCGGCATCGTATCGACCATCTTCTCAAGTTCCGTCATGGAAGTGCGGATGGTATCTAATTCGGCATTTGCCTTATCAAAATCAGAAGAGAACATCCATTCTTCAAAGGTCGTGAACATTTTCTCTGTATCGTCAATCTTCTGTTCAATCGTTGCCCAGTTGAAAGATAAACGGGAAGCGTTCTCCTGTGCCTGGGACTTCAATGCACGGAAACGGTTCTTTAATGTTGTAACTTCCTGGCGCTGTGCCGTTTCCTTGGCTAAGATATCCTCTAATAAAAGATCCAGAGACTTAATGCCACGGTGTGCTTCCGCAATCTCCTGGTCCAGACCATTGATCAGCGGTTCTGCTTTTCTCAGTTTTCCCGCAATGATATAGTCTTCAGACTGTGCCAAATGATCTGAGATCTTTGACATCTGGTCTTCGGTAGCCGCAAAATCCTTCTTGGCCTGTTCCACCTTGTCGATGGTCTCCTGATCCACACGTGAAATTGCCACTGCTTTGTTCATCTTAAAAGACAGTGGTACCTTCTTGATCTCGTTATACTTCTTTTCCAGTTCTTCTAAATCTGTTCTGTAACGCTTTGTATTGATTCTGGTCACAATCAGCCAGATACCCAAAATCGCGACAACAATCGCGATTGCTATCACTACTCTACTGTCTGCTAAATAACTAAGGAATTTATTCATACTAGCCGTCCCTTCATTTCATCCATTATATTACCACATATTGTGAAATTTCTGAACTATCTTATATAGATGAATTGACATTGTTTTTCGCTTCTGTTATTATTTCCCTTGCGTCAAATGATAGCAGCATGTAGAGTCATGCACTAAGGCGTTGTTAACAGTTATACTGCAGATAAAGTAATTGAGCTGCAATCAACGAAATATCTCCATAACAACACCACGCATTGATGATCTGCACCTGTTGTTGTTTCTCAGCCATTTAATAGGAGGAAACAAAACATGGCACGTTACACAGGCCCGGTTTGGAAGAAGTCTAGACGCTTGAGCTTCTCCATCTTAGAGACCGGCGAAGAGCTTAAGAAAAGAACTTATGCTCCAGGCCAGCATGGCCCAACCAAGCGCATCAAGTTATCTGGTTACGGATTACAGCTTCGTGAGAAGCAGAGAGTTCGTAACATGTACGGACTGAACGAAAGACAGTTCGCAAACCTGTTCCAGAAGGCTTCCAAGATGGAAGGCATGGCAGGTGTTAACTTCTTAGTTCTGCTCGAGAGCAGACTGGACAACCTTGTCTACAGAATGGGTTTCGCAAGAACTCGTAAGGCTGCTAGACAGTTAGTCAACCACGGACACATCTTAGTCAATGGCAAGAAAGTTGATATCCCTTCTTACCTCGTTAATGCAGGTGACGAAATTGCTCTGAATGAAAATTCACGCAATATGACAGTTGTTAGCGAAGCACTTGAGAGCAACATTGCTGCTCCAGCATTCGTTACAGTTGACAAAGAAAACAAAAAAGGAACATACGTTAGAATCCCTGAAAGATCTGAACTCAATCAGGAAGTTAACGAGTCCCTCATCGTTGAATACTACAACAGGTAGTCAGCTAAGAAGACATTCGGAAGAATGTCTTTTTTATTGCTTGTTTCCAATCAAACATAAGAAAACCCGGAAACCAATTGGCTCCGGGTCATTTTTTGTTTTATTTTACTTGGAGATGATATTCATGATCTTCTTTTCATCGTAAGCAAACAGTACAATACCGCCTAATAAGCAGAGCACTGCAGCCGCACCGGCAGAGATACGATATCCTAAGCCGTTGGTGCCGATCAAAGCAAGACTGGTGAACAATAACATTGCAACAGACTGACCCATCTTAAATGCGAAGGTACGGGCTGCATAGAACATCCCCTGTCTGTTCTCGCCGGTGATCTTTGCATCTGCTTCCGCAATATCCGCAACAATTGCCTGCGGCAGAATACCAAGGACTGCCATTGGAATTGCAGCACTGATGCCAATGATCAGGCCCCATACCATACCGGAGATTCCTAATGTACCGCAGAAAGCAGTCACTAAGAAGACAATGGAGAAGAGAACGAATGCTGTTGTCACTAACTTCTTCTTGCCATACTTGACCGCAAGACGATTGACTGGTGCATAGCAGAGAACCGATACACCTGTCATCAAAGCGAATAAAACGAAGGACATGGAATCCGGTAATCCCATCAGTTTTGTGATGTAGAATGGCAGACCTGTCTGGAATAATGTCAAGGCAATGAAGTACAGAACATCGGAACATACAAACTTCTGGAATTCCTTGTTCTTGAATGTCTTACCTAAAGAACTGAATGCGGAAGTCTCACTTGGTGTGATATCTGCATAGAGAGGTTCTTTGATGGTAAATGCTGGAACAAGCATGCATACAACACCAATGGCAGAAAGAATGCATGCAGCTAAACGGAAGCTTCCAACATATCCCATAGAACCTTCAAAGATACCAGCAAGGTTCGGCAAGAGATATGCAGTTGCGGTACCAATGATGAACGTAAAGGAAATATAAGTAGATACATTGATACGTGCTTCCTGGGTTCTGCCAAGTTCTGGAATCAATGCGTTAAATGGTGTGCAGTAAATGGTCATAAACAGATAGAACAGCAGATCCATGACCAGTAAGAAAAACCCGTTGGCACCGCTGGTACCATTGACTGGTGAGAAGAAGATCAATGTTGTTACAATTCCCAATGGGATTGCAGCAAACCGCATGAACGGAATTCGTCTTCCCAGTTTGTTTCTGCATCTGTCGGACATACCAGCAATCCAAGGGTCTGTGACCGCATCAAAGATTCTGCCAATGGCACCAATCAGACCAATAATTGTTAAGCCAAGGAAGACAGCTCCTGCCGGCAGATACTGCGGCAGGCCTTTTGCTATGACTTCTTCCGTCGGCTGGTAATAATAAACCATCCATGTTGTAACGACGCCTGAAAGCATTGACCAGCCCAGCTGACCAATGGCGAATCTCCACATGACACTCTTTGGTGCTTGTTGCAGTTGTTTCGTTTCCATATTATTTTCTCCTATCCTTTATTTGAACAACTTACGATATCCATCTACAACCAGTGTCTTGTGTTCACCGTCGAGCAGATATTCCACTTTGATTTGATGATTCCCCGCATCCATATGCAGCACTTTCGCTTCTTCTGCCATATGACGGTATGTTTGATAATCCTGCTTCATTGTATCGGTATAAGTACTTGGATCATCCGAAGTCAGGAAGACACCCCCTAATAGTGCATCCAATTGTGCCAGCTGAGACTTCTGTACTTCGCTCAGTTCAATGTTGTCTGTCCGTAGGAAGAACACATCCGGGTCGCTCATGTATGCATGCCTGTTCAATTTATTTCTTGTATAGATATTCGTGATGGCATTTGTTGTTGAGACACGTTCGCGATGCATTCCCTGCATGAACCACTTGTCATCTTCATCAAGCGAAACATCACAGCTGATCCGGCAGTAATCAACAAGACCAAATGCCGGCATGACTGGGACCCCGCATCCCAAGATCAATTTATCGCCGCAGACTTCCCGCAGCAGCTTCAATGCCCTTGTCATTTTCCCAGCACGTGTTTCTTTTGTACTGTTGAATGGTGCTGCACCATATAAGAAATCTAATTTTACAAGATCATATCCCCACTCATTGAGGACACGGTCAAATACCTTACGGATATATTGTTCGGCTTCCGGCTGATCGATATCCAGTGAATAGAAGCCGCTCCAGTTGCCGCCGCACTTCCAGTTCTTACCATTTTCTTTAATGAACCAATCTGGATGATCATGGTACAGAGCAGACTTTTCTTCCGCCGCAAATGGTGCCAGCCAAATGCCGGCGCGATAGCCTGACGCATGGATTTCATCCGCCATTTCTTTCATGCCGTGCGGGAACTTTTTACCATCCGGTTCCAGCCAGTCACCAACAAATGGTTCCCAGCCGTCATCAATCTGGAACAGATCATTTGGATGGAAGATCTGTTTACAGCCTTCCAAGTCCTGCTGAATCGCTGGTTCATCAATATCCTGATAGCGGTTGTACCAAGAAGAATATCCGTACAACTTTTCTGTAGTGCGCGGTTTCAGCTCCAATGCATCAAACCATGCATGAAATACTTCTTCCTGACTGCCTTTGGCATAGAACAGATCAAATAACGGATATGTTCCATTGCATGCCAATCCCTTGATATCTTTTTCAATCGTCAACAGGGACTGATTTGCATCATACTGGAACAATGTGTAACCCGTATCTTCTCGTAGGGACGCAAACAGTTCATATTCTTCACCGCGATGGAAATAGCACCAGCTGAAACCATGGGTGATTCCCTTCTGAAAGGGATACTCAACAAAATGATAATCGGCATACCGGTCGAAGGAATATTTCTCGATCATATTCTTTGGAATACGATGCATTCCTTTAATCTTACTGGTACGGTCATACTCCGGCGACACCGTCCACGTCTGATAGCCGTTGAGGAAGAAGCGTTCATCCGCTTCACATTTGTGATAGACCTGTGCACTTACTTTCTGGAGGGTACCTGCTGGCAGGTCTGCTGTAATATGCAGCGGACCATTCTCCCAATTTTCTTCACCGTTCAGTGCGTTCTGATCGGTATTCACTTTCCAATTCAGTTTCATTTTTCATTTCTCCCTTTGATCTGAAGTTTGATGGTAACAGGTTCGGTCTGAGCACTGCGGAAGGTAATGGATGCTTCGCCTGTCTCTCCCGTTGTACGAATATAGGTACCGCTCATGCCGCCTTCTAAGACAACGACCTTTGGACCGACAAGTTCAATTGGCCCCGTCGTTTCGATTTCGACAGGAAGCTGAACATAGATGGCACGATTCTCATTGCTGTCCTTGACCGTCATGCGGAAGGCTGCCATGTCATAGACATCCCCTTCCTGCAGTTCTACGCTGGAAGTTCTGACATCTAAATGCAGTTTCGTATTTGGTGTCTTCAAGACTGTCTTAACAACTTTGCCATTTTTAACGGCTTCAAATTTCCAAGTGGTGGAATCACCGCCCCAGCCGCCGACATACTTGCCATAAAGTTCAACGCCCTCTTCATATTTGAGGTGATAATGCAACATGACCCAGCCAAGTTCAAGCAGTGCTTTCTTTGGCAGATCTCCCATGCCGTACTTCTGTGCAGCCAGCATGGCATCATGCACGTAAGCTTCTTTTTTACCAGTGAATCCTTCTTTTGTTTTCAGCAGATCACCGATTGTATCGTCAATCTTGACTGGTCCATGGACCATACTGCTGAAACGTGGATCAGCTCGGAAGGATTTCACAAATTCATTGTTCTTATACAATCTGACTTCATCTGCATTGGTGAAAGCATAGAAGGTATCCAAATGTCCGCCGTCATAGTCACCAATGTCCATTGGACTGCTGATTTCTAAGACAGGTGCAACATCTTCCTGCGATGCATAGACATAAGCGGCCGGCTTTTCATTCCGGAACGAATCTAAGACACCATGGTAGCAGGTGCGGTCACCGCTGCCGAACTGTTTATGCGTTGGATAATCAAACATGCACCATTGGAAGACACCTGCATGTTCGTGGTCTGCCATCGCATCATTCATGACTCTTGCATGGCGTAAGGCATGTTCCTGCAGTCTCTCCCAGCGGTCCCAGCTCTTGGTTGGGAACATATGACCATTCGCTTCCGAAATCAGCATCGGATGCTTGGTATCCTTTAATACATTTTTCTTCTGCTTGCATCCAGGATTTGTTCCGGTATGCGAGAAGTCATTGTACGCATAGACATCTTCTAACAGTGAGCTCTTTTCCAAATACCGGACACCGCTGGTTGGACGGCTGGCATCAAGTGCATGAGCCGCTTCATTGGTTGCCTGATAGAATGCATCATCATCTAAGGATTCATTGATCCGGACACCCCATAAGAAGATTGAGACATGATTGCGGTACTGCTTTACCATTTCTTTGGTATTTTCAATCGCCTGCTGTTTCCATGCTTCATCCCCAATGTGCTGCCAGCCAGGAATTTCTGTAAACACCAGCAGACCTAGACGGTCACATGCATCCAAGAAAGCATGCGACTGCGGATAGTGCGAAGTACGAACTGCATTGACACATAGTTCTTCTTTTAAGATACGTGCATCTTCCACCTGTAAGGAATCCGGTACCGCATAACCAATATACGGATAGCACTGGTGACGGTTGAGACCACGGATGAAATATTCTTTTCCATTTAACAGGAACGCATGATCATTGAAGGCAACCGTACGGAACCCAAAGTGATATTTCTGTTCGTCTTTGCCATACAGGATCCTGCATTCATACAGCTGTGGATCTTCCGGGCTCCAAGGCTTTGCGTCCTGGACTTTGAGAATGACATGACCGCTCTTTCCATCGACAGTATCAAATGCTTTTAAGACTCCCTTCTGAGAAATCTCAATGGATACTTTGGTATCACTTTCACCGTTCAGCTGAACGGCAATGTCAGCAGTATGCAGATCCGGTGTCGTAATGAAGACATCTTCAATGTAATCCTGCGGACGTTCATCCAGATATACATTACGGTAGATACCGCCATAGGTCAGATAATCAATGACAAAGCCGAATGGTGGAACAGCTGCATTTTCCGTTGTATCCAGTTTTACAGTTACGACATTATCAGAGCCGTATTGAATTTGATCGGTAATTTCAGCGCGGAATGCGGTATAGCCATTCCGGTGGGTCAATACTTCTTTACCATTGAAGTACAGTGTTGCAATATGTGCCGCACCATCAAACTGCAGGAAATAACGGCTGCCCTTCTGTTCTTCGCTGAACAGCAGATGCTTACGGTATCCAGCAATCATTTGATATGAAGCAGAATCCGCATCATGCAGCGGCACTTCCTTTACAGTATGCGGCAGACGTACTATTACTTCACTTGCGCCTCCCTGCAGGAACGCTTCACTCCAATGAGAAGTAAATTCCCAGTCATTATTTATGATCTTCATTTTTTTCCTCCGAAATTCCATCCAGGATGATATTCATCATTTCATTCAATGCGTCATTGTAGGCAACCTTGCTTGTCTTTAATGTATCCGTCGATAAGAACGCATCAAGTGACGCCGTGACCATGATCTTTAATACAGGGATGGAGATATCCTGCACTCTGCCTTCCTTCTTTCCCTGTTCTAAGAGATCAATGATTGGATCCCAGTCATTTTCCAAATGTTTTCGCAATACTTTATAAGCCTTCGGATACTTTTCTTTCAGATCGGATAACTTGCGAAAGTCCAGCACAGCATATTGATCTGGGATAGCAATCATGACTTTCCTGACTTTTTCTTTATAAGGAATCTTTTCGGCGAGAATCTGACGCTTCTGTTCTTGAATCGCGCCAAAGCCAAAATCCAGCATTCCGATTAACAGGTCTTCCTTCGATGCATAGAACTGGTAGATGGTCTTCTTGGCAATATGAAGATCCGCTGCCACATCCTGCATCGTTAATTTCAGACCGATTTTATAGAATTGCTTTGTTGCAGAAGCTATGATTTCTTTCTCTGTCATCTTGGAAACCCGTTTTCCTTTTATAGTTTCCATCATAGATGAATGTAAACGCTTACGCAAGCGCTTTTTTCAATCATTTTTACTACATTTTCAGCCAAGCGTAAAAAAAGAACTGAATTCAGTCCTTTTTAAGCTTCTTCGTTATGGTTCATATACCGCTGGATGATGACACGAATGATGCCGGCAGCCAGTTTTGGATCATCGTTGCATACAACATACTTGTACTGTCCGACCATTTCCATTTCTTTCGCAGCCTTTGCCAGACGTTCCTGGACAATTTCTTCCGGTTCGGTATTTCTTCCCCGGATCCGTTTCTCCAGCTCTTCCATACTTGGCGGAACAATAAAGATCGTGAGTGCATCCGGAATCTTTTCACATACCTGCTTGCATCCTTGAACTTCAATCTCAAGTAAAACATTCTTGCCTTCATGGCGAAGACGTTCTACTTCTTTCACTGGTGTACCGTAGTAGTTGCCGACAAATTCTGCAGACTCCAGCAGTTCCCCATTGTCTTTTGCCTTTTCAAATTCTTCGCGGGTGACAAAGTAATAATTCTTTCCATCCACTTCGCCTGGCCGCTGTTTCCGCGTTGTCATGGATACGGAATACGCCAGTTTCAAATCTTCATCATTAATGAATTCTTTTAAAACGGTACCTTTTCCAACACCAGATGGTCCACTCAATACAATCAACAATCCTTTTTTAGGCATGTGCTGCTCCTCCTCAATCAGGTTGCATTAATGGTACACTTGAAAAAAGCGTACGTCAATCATGTTATAATGCTAACGAAGTGAGGAACAACGCATGTCTTTAGATGGAATTCTGCTCCATAAAATCATTCCCGAAATACAAAGTTCACTGCCAATGCGTATCCAGAAAATCTGGGAGATCTCTAATACAGAGATCTTATTTCAAACGCATGGAGACAATGGAAAACAGCAGCTGCTGATTTCCTGTCACAGTGTATATAATCGCCTGCTGCTGACCAAGCGCAGTTATCCAACGCCAAGTGAGCCAGGCAATTTTGTTATGGTCCTGCGGAAGTATCTGGAAGGTGCGACCATTGAATCGATTGAACAGGCCGAGCTGGACCGCTGGTGTGTCATGGCTATCAAGCATCACAATAATTTAGGAGACTTGGAATCTCTTTCTTTATATGTGGAACTGATGGGCAAGTATGCCAATGTCATCTTGGTCTCTGCCGATGGCAAGATCATTGATGCCTTGAAGCGGATCCCGCCGTTTGAGAACAGCCGCCGCATCGTCCAGACCGGTGCTGTCTTTGAACCAACGCCATCGCAAGAGAAGAAAGATCCATTCACCACGAATACTGTCGATCCCGATGTCCCATTAACAAAACAGTTCGGAGGCTTCTCTCCTTTCTTATCAAAAGAAGTGGAATACCGCATGGCACATGGACAGTCTTTTTCTTCCATCATGCAGGAGATTGAACAGTCCAAGTCCCTCTTCATTGCCAACGATAAGGATGAGCCTGTCTTCCACTGCATTGCCCTGCATTCCTATGGTGCATGCCGTGAATATCCCTTATTTGAAGGCTTCGATATCCTCTATTATCATCGGGAAGAGAAGGATCGCATTAAACAGATCAGCGGTGACATCTATCATTTCTGCACGCGTCAATTAAAACATCAACAGCAGAAGCTGCCGCGTTTATTGAAAGAACTGGATGACGCAAAAGACTGTGACAAGTGGCGTCTCTATGGAGAACTGCTCTATACATATAACATTACAGATACCAAAGGAACCAATACCATTACCCTGACTTCGTATGAAGATGAGACGCCGGTCACGATTCCCTTAGATCCGAAATTGGATGGCAGAGGAAATGCAAAGCGGTGTTATACCAAATACAATAAGCTGAAAAAAGGTCAGACCTATCTGCAGGAACAGATTGCGTTATGTGAGAATGAGATTTCCTACTTTGAAGGTCTATTGGAGCAGCTGGATCAAGCCGACTTCAATACCGCTTATGAGATCCGTCAGGAGCTGATGAAACAAGGCTATCTGAAGGAACAGAAAAACAAGCGCAGACCGACAAAGAAAAAGAAAGAAGACCTGCCGCATATCAGTGAAGTCACTGCCGAAGACGGCACAAAGATTTCTTACGGCCGCAACAATCTGCAGAACGATGCACTGACATGGCATGTCGCAAAGAAAAATGAGACTTGGCTCCATGCCAAGGATTATCATGGTGCACATGTCGTCATACATAGCGAAACACCAAGTGAGCAGACACTGCGTCTGGCGGCGAACATTGCGGCATACTATTCCAAGGGAAGAAGTTCTTCCTCTGTGCCGGTCAACTACTGCCCTGTTCATAACCTAAAAAAAATACCTGGCGGAAAACCAGGTATGGTACAGCTTGGTGCATATAAGACAATTTATATTGATCCGGATATGGATGAGCTTCAGCGCTTTGGTGCAGATATCGACTGAGTATCTGCCATTGCCTTCAGCTTCTTGACCTCATAAGAACGCAATTTACGATACTGCCCCTGCCGCAGGTTGCCCAGTTCCAAAAAGGCATACTGCACACGGTTCAGCCGAGTCACTTCACAATGGAAATATTCCATCATGCGCCGTACTTCACGATTTCTTCCTTCTTGGATGGTAATCAGGAGTACGGTCTTATTTTTCTTCTCACTGCGGGAAACAATCGTTACTTCTGCCGGCAGTGTCTTGCCATCTTCCAGCGGAATTCCCCGTTCCAATTTTGCGCACATCAGATCATCCAGAATGCCGTCCACTGCACATTCATAAGTCTTTTTAATATGGGAACGCGGATGCATCATCAAGTTTGCAAACTCACCATCATTGGTCATCAGCAGGACACCCGTGGTCTCATAATCTAAACGGCCAATCGGAAAGATCCGTTCCGTGACGTCTGGAAAACATTCCATGACTGTCGCTCTTCCTTTATCATCCGAAACCGAGGAGATTGTGCGTTTTGGTTTATTCAGAAGATAGTAGACTTTCTCTTCTCTTTTAATATTGGTGCCATTGACCAAAATCTCATCATCCGGTCCAACCTGCACGCCCATTTCTTTGACAACTTGTCCATTGACGGACACTTTGCCTTGGGCAATGAGCTCTTCTGCTTTTCTTCTTGAGGCAATGCCAGCCTGCGCTATTACTTTTTGTAGTCTTTCCATATCTCTTCTCCTTAATGGTGGTTCTGGGTATTTCCCCAGAACGAACTGCCGGATTTCGAGAAATCATTGAGAATCATGACAGGAATCCGTAAGAATTTTTGGTCTTCTTTTCCTAAGATCTCACAGGCAGTCAGCCTGCGGCTGCCATCAACACATTCATACGAACCATCTTTCCGATTGACTTGTACCGGAATGGCAACTCCCCGCTGACGAATAGAATCCAGCAGTGCTCCTGGTTCCTTCTTTTCATATTGAATTTCCTTCAATGCAACGATTGTATTGATCATGAATCCTCCTCTCTGTTGTCGCAACAGTGACAATGTATTCTACCATACTTTCATTTCTTTACATAGATGACCGAGGAGAACGGCAGAAGTTCCCGATTCTTTAGGAAATCCTGAGCATTCTCACAATGATTGTTCCGGCCGTATACTGCATTATAGAACTGCATCTGACCGTCTTCGAGATTCCGATAGGCCGTATAGTGAGCACCGTGGGCATGGGAATACAATAAGATGCCATAGCGGCTGTCCGCCATGCAGGCTAGCGCAGCGGCATCGAAAGAAAGCGACACATAGCATTTCAATCCTTTGCTTTTCAAATAAAGCCACAGCGTATACAATTCCTGTCCAGCGATGCCGCCCAGCAGAATATGGCGAGCCATCTCTTCAGCGGTGACCTGCATTTCCTGTTCCATGCCGCACATCTTTAATAAATTATAGGCAGCAATCCAACCGCAGCCTTTATCCATCGTATTGAACCAGCCAAAGGGAATTTCTTTCATCGCTCCTTGATCAATAATATATCCCTCTTCATCAAAGACGGAATCTTTCAGTTGCAGTCGCCAAGGCTCCATCTTTTTCTGCAGGCCATTTCCTTTGGTATAGTAGCCATTTGCATTCCATACATGAATGTAAGAATGCATATCATCACAGAGGATCCGCACAGGATGATACATACGGATGCATGTTTCACTCAGACATGCGACATGGCGCTGCGCATCTTCAAACGAAATATCCGACTTAAAATATACTCTGACCTTTGGGACGGCATTCGTCTCACAGATACAATAGTATCCCTGCGGTTCGTCCTCTTTTACAAAATACCCCTTCTGTACCGCACTGGCAAAAAAATCGTCTGATATCTGCAGACGATTCTCTTGGTCAAAGGATGAATATCGTATTTCAGCCGCGGGGCTGAAACAGATCATTCTTCTCACAGAAGATCTCCGATTTCCGGATCTCTTTCCCGAAGAAAACGAACTGCATCCCGCAGAATCTTTTTATCATTTTCAAACGTGATGGCCGCATACGCTTCCGCAATACTGACCCACTTTTCTTCCAGCAGTTCTTCTTTTTGTACCTTTTCCACACCGGCTTCCGGGTGACCCAGGAAGTAAATGACTTCTTTCATGACACCTGGTTTCGGCGAATAACTGGTATCGGTACGGAACCCATCTTCCAAAGAGATCCGCAGTCCTGTTTCTTCCAGCACTTCACGCTGTGCTGTCTCTTCTTCCGTTTCCTTGTCTTCCACATGTCCCTTTGGAAAGCACCAATGCCCCTGGACCTGATGAATGACCAGGATCTCCATGCGGTTATTTTTTTTGCGGGTAATGACAGCCCCACATGACTTTTCCTTTTCCATATGACACTCCTCCCTGATACATAGTATAAGTATAATCGTTTCCTTCAAATGAACAAACAAAAAAACAGGGAAAACCCTGTTTTCAGCCAAGATAGAGATCCAATAAGGCAAGCGTATTCTTGACACCGTCCTTATGGCTTCTTTCATAGCCATGGGAGGCATAGACACCGGCGCCAATCAGACCATGCTTTAAATCATAGCCGGCCCCAAGTGCTGCTTCCGCATCACTGCCATAGTGCGGATAGATATCGACGGCGTAATCCAGACCGCCTTTCTTCGCACATGCCACCAGCGCATTCACGACCGAATAATCATATGGGCCGCCAGAATCCTTTGCACAGATGGATACCTGCCGTTCTGTACATTCTAAGCCCTGACCAACACAGCCCATATCGACCGATAAGAATTCGACCGCATCGGATGGGACACCAGCCTTCGCACCATGGCCGACTTCTTCATAGACCGAGATAAAGACATACGTCTTCCGCTTTAATTTTACGGCACCGTCTTTTACTTTTTTTGCCAGTGCCAGCAGCATTGCCACAGACAGTTTGTCATCTAAATACCGTGACTTGATATAGCCGGATTTTGTAATGACCGTTCTTGGGTCAAAACAGACATAGCAGCCATTCTCCAAACCGAGTTTCTGGACATCTTTCTTGCATGCCGCATTCTCATCCAGCAGCACTTCCATATTGTCATAAGTGCGGACCGTTTTCGCGAGATCACCATTGACATGCAGCGATGCATTGACCAATTGGAAAGTACCTTCGTATGCCTTGCCGCTTCTGGTATAAACACGGCAGTTCTCCGTCTCCACAACCGAAGCCGGCAGACCGCCAATCGGTGTCAGCCGCAGATGACCGTCTGCTTTGATTTCGGCAATTTCTGCCCCTAAGGTATCAATATGAGCAGACAGGACAATTGGTCTTCCTTTGCCGCCAAGTGTGCATACGATGCATCCCTTGTTGGTCACTTCCGGTGCAAAGCCAAGATCTTCCAGTTCCTTTTTTGTATACGCAATGACTTCCTTGGTAAATCCATCCGGGCTGTCAATCGCCGTCAGTTCTTTTAATTTTGTACATGCATATTCGGTATAGTCTTTCATATTTCTCCTTTACAGTCCTAAGACATCTGCTGTCTTCTCTGCTTCTTCCAGTACTTTTTCAAATTTATCTAAAGCAATATCTATTGGCGCCGGTGTTGTCAGATCTACGCCTGCATGTTTCAGTTCTTCGAGTGGATAGGCACTGGAACCCATCGAAAGGAATTCCAAGTACTTCTTCACAGCGGATGCGCCTTCTTTTAAGATGCCTTCGGACAAGGCCGTGGCACTGGAATATCCCGTCGCATAGACATAGACGTAGAAGACATAGTAGAAGTGTGGGATTCTTGCCCACTCATACTGGACTTCCTCATCCATTGCCAGTTCCTCGCCAAAGTAGAGTTTGACCAGACGTTCGTACAATGCATTCAATGTCTTTGGATCCAGTGATTCATCGCGTTCTGCCATGGCATGACTTTCTTTTTCAAATTCCGCAAACATTGTCTGCCGATAGACCGTCCCTTTGAATCCTTCCAAGTACTGATTCAATAAGGCAAGTCGGTTCTGCGGATCTTTTTCTTCCTGCAGCAGCTGTTCAATCAATAAGTTCTCATTCACAGTGGACGCAACTTCTGCCACAAACAGAGAATAGTCGGAATACTGTGCCGGCTGTGTATGATTCGTCAGCCAGCTGTGCTGGGAGTGTCCCATTTCATGCGCCAAAGTCGAGACAGAATCCAATGTGCCGGTAAAGTTGGTCATGATGAATGGATTGGAAGTATAGGTGCCGGAAGAGAATGCACCGCCGCCTTTTCCTTTATTCGGATAGACATCGATCCAATGTGTCTCATATGCCTTCTGCACCCGTTCCACATACTCTTTTCCTAAAGGAGCGACTGCCTTTAAGACCATCTGCTGTGCTTCTTCATAGGTATATGTCTTCGTGATCTTCTGGACCAGCGGCGCATAGACATCGTAGTAGTGCAGTTCATCAAGGCCTAGGATCCGCTTGCGCAGATGAACATAGCGATACATCAGATCCATTCTCTTATGGACGGTATCAATCAGATTGTCATAGACGGATACAGGGATATTGTCCGCGGCCATGGACATTGCCCGGCTGCTTGGATAATGACGTACTCTGGCTTCTGCTACAGCACCTTTGACACAGCCGCTGTACGTTGCCGCAAAGGTATTGATATGCTGACGATAGCCCTTGTAGAACGAATGGAAGGCATTCTCACGCAGAGTTCGGTCCAGACTGTTCTGCAGCAGAATAAAGGAAGAGCCGCTCACTTCATGCTCATTTCCCTGACTGTCCTTGGCAGGCTCAAAAACCATGTCCGCATCCATCAGCGTATCCGAGACCTGGCCTGGATTTGCTAAGACTTCCCCGAACTGTGCCAATAAGGATTCTTCCTTGGCACTTAATGTATGTGCTTTTGAACGAAGCAGATCTTCCAGATAAAAATGATATTCCTGCAGAAGCGGATCAGCGATGATCTGCTGCAGTGTTCCTTCTTCCAGAGAAAGAATCTCCGGTTCCGCAAATGCAGTTGCTGCCGATGCCTGTACATACTTGGCATACGCACGACCATACATCGACTGTCCATTGGCATCCCGGGTATCTTCTGTGCGGCGCAGAGATGCATAGGTAAAGAGATTATTCATTTCTAAAGAGAGTGCCGTATTCGCTTTCAAATACGCAAGGACAGCAGCACTGTCCTTCAGCCTGCCCGCATAAGAGGCAGCTCCTTCCATCTGTGCATCCACTTCTTTCAATGCCTTTTCAAAGGCTTCATCATTGGCATATAACGTACTGAGATCCCATTCATATGCAGGATCCATCTCTTTCCGTTCTTTTAATTCACTCATAGTCTCTCCTTCTTCTTTTTACTTTCTGGATAAATGGTCTCAATCTCTTCGACAAGATCCTCCGGAATATAACGCGGTCCGCGGACCGATACAACACCATGTTTCTTTAATATTCTGCGGTCAAGCTTATCTCCTTGAAAACGATACAGTTTTTTGATCCGCATCATTTTACGGATGCGTACCTTGCCGTCAATATCTGCTGGGATATCAATCGCCGTTACAACACATAAGTAACGAATCTGCGAGTACGGTGCTCCATAATACATATAGACAAGATCACCAACGACCATCTTTGCGGTCTGTTTCCAGTAGATCTCATCGGTCTGTTCATACGCATGATCCAGATCAAAGTAGTTTGGATTGGCGGGAATGATCCATTCTTTTCTTCCCTGCCGTGCCACGCCGCCCGAAGTCAGCTGATAGCTCTCTTCCACATAGTTCAAAATAACATCGTCGGATACCGTATCATCCAGCAGGATGGAGATCCACGATTTTTTTGACATATGATAGCCTTCAAAGAAACCATCTTTTTCCAGCAAAGAAGGAATCTCATCCCCATTGATCTTTAGATTCAGCACTTCGCATTCCCCTTTTTCCGGTAAGAAGGTACTGCGGTCCAGGCATTGGATCAGACCAAACCACTTTCGATTGGCGGGATGATAATATGCACCGATATGCGGATACTTGGTAAATGGAAACTCACAGGAAATCTTGTATTTCTTTTGGATCAATGCATTGATGCGATTGGTCTGCGGAAAGATGAACGGCACTTTATGATAGCAGTGCTTTGCGATATCCGATAAGACCGCAAGATATTCTCCCCGTACTTTCGAAACATAAGCACCTTTCTGGCGTGGCAGATGGATGGCAATATATTCATCTTCTGAAAATGGATCCAGGACCTTTCCAGTCAAGATTCCTTTCTGGTCCACATCAAAAGACGCTTTCATCTCATCAATGGCAAGTGTCTTTTCATAATGATAATGATCTTTTTCTTTTATAAAACCATACGAAAGAAGTTTCTTCTGATCACATTCCATCCGTTTTAATAAATCGCTCTCTAATGACATCAGTATTCTCCGCAAATAATTGTACCATTCCTGTACCTTTCTGTCCGAATCTTGTCACTATCTGTTATAATTTTTTCGACGAGGGGAGAATTTTTATAATGCTTAAGAAAGCTTTTGACTCACAGAAGTATTTGAATTTACAGCGCGATAAGATTGAAGAACGGATCAATATGTTCCATGGCAAACTGTATATGGAGTTCGGCGGAAAGATGTTCCAGGATTTCCATGCCGCACGGGTCCTGCCTGGCTATGATCCAAATAACAAGATCAAGCTTCTTACTGAATTGAAAGACCAAGTGGAATTGATCATCTGCATCAATGCAAATGATATTGAAAACGCAAAAGCACGCGGTGATCTAGGCATCTCCTATGACCAGGAAGTATTCCGTTTGATTGATGCCTTCCATGCATTAGATCTCTATGTTGGTTCTGTCGTAGTAACGCAGTATGCCCATCAGCCATCGGTGGAACCATTCCGCCGGCTGTTGCACAACTACGGCATCAAATCGTATCTGCACTATCCAATCAAAGGATACCCGACCGATGTTGACTTTATCGTCTCACCGGAAGGACTAGGCAGAAATGAATATATCCAGACCTCCCGCAACTTATTGGTCGTAACTGCACCAGGTCCAGGTTCCGGCAAGATGGCAACCTGCATTTCGCAGCTGTATCATGACCAGGCAAACGGCATCAATGCCGGGTATGCCAAGTTTGAGACTTTCCCTGTATGGAATCTGCCATTGCGGCATCCCGTCAACTTAGCGTACGAAGCAGCGACAGCAGATCTCGATGATGTAAACATGATTGACCCATTCCATTTGGAAGCCTATGGCAAGACCGCCATTAACTATAATCGTGATATTGAGATCTTCCCTGTTCTCAACCGTATGTTTGAAAGGATCATGACCGTTTCCCCCTACAAGTCTCCAACCGATATGGGCGTGAATATGGTCGGCTTCTGCATCACCGATGATGATGCGGCAAAAGAAGCGGCCAAGCAGGAAATCTTACGCCGTTACTATGCGACCCTCGTTGATTTCAAACGAGATAAAGTGAAAGAGAACAGCGTCAAGAAAATTGAACTGCTGATGAATCAGTTAGGACTGCAGCCAGCGGACCGTAAAGTTGCCTTTGCGGCAACAAACAAAGCACATGATTCCGGAGCAGCTGCCATGGCATTAGAACTGCCGGATGGACGGATTGCCACCGGCAAGACATCTTCCCTTTTTGGCCCAAGTGCTGCCGTCATTATCAATTCCTTAAAAATGCTGGCAGGTATCGAAAAAGAGACCGACCTGATTGCGGCAGACTATGTGACACCAATCCAGGATTTGAAAGTCAATGTCCTGGGCAACCAGAATCCCCGTCTGCATTCCGATGAAGTATTGATTGCCTTAACAATGCTTGCCAAGACCAATGACACCGCAAAGAAAGCATTGGATCAGCTGCCGAAGCTGCGTGGTTCGGAAGCGCACAGCACAGTTGTCCTTCCCGCAGAAGATGCGGGTATCTTCCGGAAGCTGGGCGTCAATGTCACCTTTGATCCAGTCTACCAGCAGAACCGTCTCTACCACGGAAAGTATTAAACAAGAACTGTCTGTTCCAACAGACAGTTTTTTATATAAAAACAGACTGATTTCTCAGTCTGTAATTCCTACCGCTTCTTTTTCATTCTCTTCATCATCCGGTTTTAACTTTCCCTGCAGGAAATGTTTCCGGCATAATGCAATATATTCATCATTGGCACCAAGCATGACTTGGGCACCTTCTCTGACAATCCCATGTTCATTATATCGTGCATTGCAGGTAGCCTTATGGCCGCACCAGCACATCGTCTTAACTTCCCTTATCTCATCTGCAATTGCCAGCATGCGTTCGCTTCCTTCAAACAGATTCAGCTGGAAGTCCGAACGCAGACCATAGCACATGACAGGAATTCCAAGATCATCCACGACATGTGCTAAGAAATCGACCTGAGCCCGCTTGGCAAACTGAATTTCATCTATAATCACACAGTCATATTCTTTCAGCTGTGCATCATTCATCTTCACAACATCACTTAACAGCAGACATTCTTTTTCCAGACCAATGCGGGAATGAATGGTATGCGTGCCATCCCGTGTATCCAGGTTCGTCTTCGCCAACAGGACTTTCTGTCCTCTCTCCCGATAATTGTATTCCACCATCAATGCATTAGCGGATTTCGAACTGCCCATTGCGCCATAATAGAAATATAACTTCGCCATATATTTTCCCCTCTACTGTTCTATTTTCCTACACTTCGGAATGATATGTAAATAATTCTTTTGTGCTTTTTAACAATAACGGAACTTCGAATGCCAGCATGACAATCCAGCCAGCCAAATTTGCGTACGCAAAGACATCAATTTCCAGTTTTGTGGTGAGCTGGAAGACAAATACCATGATCCAGGCAGCCGCTACCCGGCCAACCATATTCATGAATGTCGAAGCTAAAGTTATTTTCAGATCACCGATACCGCGGAACCATCCCTGGATACCGTTGGTCAAGGCTGGAATCAAATACAGGAATGCCATCATATGAATATAACGTGTTCCATAGGTGATGACCTGAGCTGCATTTGGATCACTGCTGGATACAAATAGACTGATGATTGGTTTCGCCAAGAACATACTGACGACACCAAGGCATATTGCATAGACCAGTTCAATCTTGATTCCTGCTTTGAAGCCTTCCTTCATACGGTCTTTCTTGCCAGCCCCATGATTCTGCGCCAGCAGCGTTGTCATTGCATGACCGATATTCTGTTCTGGCGTATACGCAAAGTCATCCATCTTATTGACAGCATTGAAAGCCGCAATGATGGAAATGCCAACAATGCCGCCCATTTCATTGACAATGGACTGGATCATGACTTTGCCAATCTGCAGAACGGCCTGCTGCAGCGCTGAAGTAATGGAATAGGCAACGGTCTTCTTGAACAGGCCGCGGTCAAACACGAACCATTTTCTGCCCAGCTTTAAGACTGGTACTCGCCGATAAATATAGAGCGCACAGAAGATCGCACTTAAACATTCCGAAATTGCTGTTGCTAAAGCACAGCCCATCACGCCCCAATGCATGACGATGACAAAGAACAGGTCTCCAACGATATTGATAGCAGCACTGATGCCGAGGAAGATCAATGGTGTCCGGGAATCGCCCAAAGCACGCATGGTATTGGCATAGAAGTTATATAAAAAAGTAAAGGTCAAAGCCAGCAGAACAATCCGCAGGTACATGACACTGTCATTGAAAATCAGATCCGGTACATTGATCAAATGCAGAATCGCCGGCACACAAGGAATAATGATAAATGTCACAAGGATACAGAATACAATGCCGCCAAGAAATGTAGTCGATACCTGCTTCTGCAGCTTTTCCGTATTCTTCTCGCCATATTCATGACTCATCAGGATACTGGCTCCCATGCACATGCCGGAGATGAATAAGATAGCGATATTCATAATTGGGTTGGCTGTACCGACTGCTGCTAATGCATTAGAGCTCACAAACCGGCCGACAATGATACTGTCTGTCGCGTTGTACATTAACTGTAATAAATTGCCTAATACCAGCGGAATGGTGAAACGAATCAATAATTTCGAAACATTGCCGCTTGTCATATCTTTTGTCATACGCTTGCTCCCAAAACATGTCCTATTCTACCACAAAAAAAGATGCCCGCACGGGCATCTAGTGGTTCTCTTGTTCCTCTGGAATTGGGAAATGCACTGTAAACGTACTGCCTTCCCCCATTTTGGACGTTAATTCAATTGTTCCGCTGCACAGCTGGACCGCATGTTTCACAATGGACAGGCCAAGACCTGTGCCGCCAGTTGCCCGGCTGTGAGACTTGTCGACCCGGTAGAACCGTTCAAAGATTCTTGCCTGGGACTCTTCTGGAATACCGATACCGGTATCGGACACTCTCAGTACGACAGCTTCCTTTTCTTTCTCGACTTGCACTGTTACAGAACCAGGGTCCTGGTTATAACGGATGGCATTGTCCATCAAGTTATACGCAATCTCATAGAGCAGCCGGCTGTTGCCGTAAACAACGGCATCGCTGCCATCTAAATGGACCGTTACATGATGTGCTTCGGCGCTCTTCTGCAATGCATCAAAAGCTTCCTGCACAATATCCTTCAGATGAATATTCTCTTTCTCAATCTTTTTATTCTCATCCAGCTGGGACAGCCGGATAATATCATCAATCAAGGTAAGCAGATGTTTTGATTCTGTATTGATCTTGTTGATGAAGCTGTCTTCGTCTTCTGGTTTGACCATCTTGTTCTGTAGTAATTCCGCAGAACCCATGATGGTCTGCAATGGGGTCTTTAATTCATGCGAGACATTGGCGGTAAATTCTTTCCGCTGCATCTCCGCAGTATATTCATCCGAGATATCATAGGCAAGAATTGAGACACCGGTCAGTACACCGTGGCTGGTAATTGGCGAAGCATCAATGCGTATGATCTTTTCTTCCTGATTGATGATGCCGGAATTCTGCTGACCGTCAAATGCCATTTCAATCAATTGTTTGAATTCTTCGGATACATTGGCAAATGGCTCTTCTGCTTCTGGATCTAAGTGGAATATTTTTTCTGCGGATGGATTTTGGGAAAGGATATGCCAGTCTTGATTGATCAGGATCAAGCCTTCCCGCATGGAAGAAGTTGCAGTAATGAATTCCTTCTGTTTGCGGTGAAGCACTTCCATCTGTTCATTGATCTTTGTATTCTGTTCATCCAACCGTTCCAGCAATGGGCGGATCTCTTCCACATTTTTATTTGCCAACGGTTTTTCCAAATCGATATGATTCAGAGGCTCGGCAATTTTATGTGCAACTTTCTTGCCGGCAAAGTACGATACAATCACTGCAGCCAGCATGATCCAAAGCAATGGTGTCAACAGCCGCAGCAATAATAGGAATGCACTGTTCCGGGTCACTGCTAAACGTACGACCGTGCCATCGGTACAGCGTTTGGCATAATACATCGTTTCGGTAGCTAACGTGGAACTGTTGCGGTCACTCTTGCCAGTACCTGTCAGGATGGCTTCTTTGACTTCTTCCCGGCTGCCATGATTTTCCATCGTTGCGGCATCCGCTTCGGAATCATACAGGACAGTTCCATCTTTATCGATCCAAGTCAAACGATAACCATCAATCGTCAGATCATCTAAGTAATTCTTGCCTGCCGCATCAATGCCTGCAGCAGTCAGTTCTGCCTGCGTAGCAATCTGATTTTCTTCAATTGCCACAAAGTAATTATTCAGGATCATGACAATCAGACCGACCGTCATCGCCGCTACAAGAATACACGACGTAAAGACGGACCGGAAGATTTTATTCGTCATACTTCCTCCTTATAACGGTAGCCAACACCTCTTACCGTATCGACATGTTCTCCTGCTTCTTTTAACTTGGCACGCAGTGTACGAATGTGGACATCCACTGTTCTTGTTTCACCGTCATAATCCATGCCCCAGATCTCATCCAGCAGTTTTTCTCTGGTAAAGACAATGCCTGGGTGTGCCATCAATAGTTTTAATACTTCATATTCTTTATATGTCAGTACAACTTCATCGCCATGAACAAAGACCTGGTGCTGGCGCGGCAGGATCTGAATATCCTCCCTGCCGATGACAACCTCATCCTGATCCACATGGAGACGGCGCAGAACTGCTTTGATTCGGGATACCATTTCCATCATGCCAAACGGTTTTGCAAGATAATCATCTGCACCAAGATCAAGACCTTTGATCTTATCAAACTCATTGCCTTTCGCACTTGCCATGACCACAGGAATATTTCTTGTCTCGGGATCTTTCTTCAATCTCTTTAAGATCTCCAGTCCGTCCATATCCGGCAGCATGACATCCAGCAATACCAATTCTGGTCTATGATCCTGTAACGATGTAAAGAAAGCTGCCCCATCGGCATATCCCTCTGCTTCAAAACCAGCAGATTTTAATGTATAGATTTCTATTTCACGAATACTTTCTTCATCTTCCACACATGCAATCATAGATTCACCTCTTTTCTATTGTATCAAATGACTAGAGTCCTGTTTCAACAACTTCACCAATCAGCAGATGATTGAACTCCATCCCTTCAGAGCCCATCTCCGCAAGATCAATGCAGCAGTTGCCAATCCGTTCGACATTATGCAGCAGCGTATTATACGATGCCGTTAATGAAGAATCGCACTTGCCTTGGGAAACGCGAGCCATATGTGCCTTTCGTACCTTTTCATCCAGCTTCATAATGGTCTCTTTATCTTCCCGCAGGATCTGTAAGCTTTCCTGCGTATTCTCCGTTACAACGTGGATTGCATCTTCATACAGCTGCAGCAATAACTTGGATAAGTGATGCAGTTCTTCGGTTGCCTCTAATGAGAACTGTTTTTCTTTTCCCCGCATCTTGGTGACATTCTCTGCAATTTCGCGGCATAGGGAATTGATCCGTTCCAGTTCATTGACCATGAACAACAGTCCTGTTGCCTGCGATGCCTGTTCTTCATCCAATACACCAGAGGAAAACAGTTCCTTCAAATAGTTCTCAATCTTTGCATTCAGTTCTGTTACATCTTCCGATTGATTGGCCAAACGCTGCATGCGCTTGGTCACATGTCCTTCTGGATCTTCCCGCATTGTCTGCAGCATCCGATAGACCTGTGAGGAACCGCGGAGAATCTCCTGGGACACCAGTTGCAGTGCAGGCACCGGCTGATTCAGCAGACGCTCATCAAGATATTTTGGCTTTTCATTGGCAACCCCAGATGCATTCTTTTCATCTGGAATCACTTTCGTTACAATCTTTACCATCCATGGTAGCAATGGGGTCCAGATCAATGTCATGATCAGGTTAAAGCCGGTATGCGCATTGGCAATCTGCCGTGAAATGACATCTACTTCTGCACCTAATGGGGAAATGGCTTGAATGATAGCTGCGTATTGATCAATGAAGAAGATAAACAGGATGGAACCCGTTAAGTTGAAGATAATATGTGCCAATGCGACCCGCTTGGCATCCTTCTTCTGTCCGACGGAGGCAATGGCACCGGTGACCGTTGTGCCAATATTGTCGCCTAATAAAATTGGAATAGCGCCCGTTAAGCCTAAGATCGAAGACGTTCCATTAGCGGCTGCCTGTGACGCAAAGTTCTGCAGTACCGCAATCGTTGCACTGGAACTCTGTACAACTAACGTCATCGAAAGTCCCGTCAAAAGACCTAAGATCCGGTTGTCTGCGACCTTGCCGATCATATCGAGGAAGACTGGCGAAGAAGCCAGAGGCTTCATCACACTTCCCATGGTATCGATGCCTAAGAACAGGACACCGAACGCAAAGATTGTCTCACCGATATATTTGACTTCCTGCTTCTTCGCAAAGAACAGGATCATAAAGCCCACAAAGATGATCATTGGCACAAATTCACTGATATTAAAGGCAATGATCTGGGCTGTCATTGTTGTGCCGATATTGGCACCGAAGATAATCGAGATTGCCTGTGGCAGCGTCATCAGACCGGCACTGACGAAGCCGATTGCCATGACCGTCGTTGCCGAAGAGCTCTGCAGAACGGCAGTAACAATGGCACCGCTCAATACACCGAGGAAGGCATTCTTTGTCAACGCAGATAATACTTTGCGCATTCTTTCTCCGGCTGCTTTCTGAAGGCTTTCACTCATCATCGTCATACCGAATAAGAACAGTGCTAAACCACCCAGCATTCCGGTAATCACGGTAAACATTTCATTCATATACTTTTCTCCTCTCCTTTATCGTAGAGAAAAGACCGTATATGCTCTATCTGCCATGTGTTAAATGAATGTTAAATCTTTGTAAAATGGTCTCATTTCCATTAAAAAAGCTGATGAACAGGCACTTCATCAGCTTACATATATTTAACTTTCTGTTTTGGAGATGCATTCTGCCAGTTCTTCCGGCAGCACCAGATTGAATTCTTCCGGACGGAATCTAGGACAGACACTTTCTGTTGTTGTAATGACCGAAGAAGCTAAACGCGTTCCAATCTCGCAGGATTCGGGCAGAGTCTTACCATACGTCAAGCCAATTGTCACACCAGCGAAGAAGGCATCTCCGCATCCCGCCGCATCAACAACTTCTACATTCTGTGCCGGCGAGACACCAAAAGAACCTTCCATTTCCGCATAGACCGCACCTTGTTCTCCCATGGTCACGACCATCTTTGGATATTTCGCCTGCTTGATCTTTTCACTGATCAAACGGGCAAGCGTCATTGGTTTTACTTGCGAATAATCTTCGGAGAATAACAGACCTGCTTCATTCGCATTGCATACAATACAGCTGGTACGTGTCATCAAGTCTCTGCGTTCCATCGCAATGGACATATTTGATACGACCGCAAAGATCTTTTTATGATATTTCTCACACAGCGCAAAGATCTGATTCAACAGATCAGAATCCATATCGATTTCTACCACAACACTGTCTGCGTGTGAGATGATCTCATCTCCATATTTTGTTAAGGTGTCCGCAATCTTTTCCAAGTTCGGACGCTGGGAAATCGATGCAACGACATCGCCTTCATTGTTAAAGACCGCCAGCCATTTACCAAGACCGTCATCCGTCTTCCGGATGTATTTTGTATTGACCTTATGCCGATTCAGCTTTTCAATGATCTCCTGACTGGTTGCACTGTGGTCCAGGACACTGACAAACGTCGGACGAAGTTCTACATTTGCAATGTCTTCGACGACATTCCGGCTGACACCGCCATGAACAGATGTAACTCTTCCTGCATTTCTGCCTCTGGTCACAAATTTACCAAAAGGAAATCCTTTAATATCTACTAAGACTGCACCGAATACAACAATTCCCATATCTACTCTCCCAGAATTTATCTACTATGATACATGATTTTAAGTAATTATTCTTCTTTCTTTGTGACTTTTTTTGTGATACGCTTCCGGACTGCTTTGGTCGTCTTGTCCTGGAAATCATTGGAAAGCACACTGATATTGCCATCGACTTCCAATACAGCTAAGTTCACATCCGATACTTTAGCAACACCATGTTCACGGATTGCTTCCAGCAATTCGTTGGTCGTCAGCTTTGCCTTGCGCATATTGGCATCATTGACTTTGCCTTGATATACCAGCATCAAGGAGTCTCCCTGCATGACTCGGCCAAACCAAGGCAGACGATACATACATTCTTTAAAGACTGCATTAATAAGAAATAACGTTGCGGCTGCGACAAGTCCGCCCAGCAGAGAAGTATCCGGACCGACCATAGCATTCTGCACTGCATTACTGATCAGCAGAATAAAGACCAGATCTGCCACCGATAACTGCGCAATCTCCGTCTTGCCGAATAAGCGGATGGCAATCACAATGAACAGATAGACCGCAGTAGAACTTAATATAATTGAGATATATCCCATAAGACCTCCTAAAACTACGCATCTTATTATATTCTTTTTCCCGGCATGAAAAAACATCTGTTTCCAGATGTTCCTCAATGTTGGAAAATCAGCTTCTGACGGGAACCATACCCATCCTTCTTAAAATCAGAATTCAGGAAATCAATGCAGTCCGGTGTGATCTTGAGCAGATGCATCACTTCCGGCAAGCTCTTCAGAGCAGCCAGCGGAATCTTTTTGAAATCGGCTGCCGCATTATATTCTTCACTGAATGGTTTTACAATCTCAGCGGTTCCTTCCACCTGCATCCCTTTCAAATTTCCAAAACCGTCATATTTATCATAGATTGCAAGACAGACATGTTTGTTCTGTTCCAGGCCAATGAATTTCTCACCGCCTTCGGTGAACATCCAGAACGCACCATCATGGTAGCTGTATTCAATTGGTGTACAGCGGACAAATTCACCGGCACCCGTTGCCAGAGCACAGGTATTGTTGGCTTGGATGTATGCTTCTACAGCTTTTACCAAAGCCTCGTGTGCCAATCCTTTTGTCGCTGCATCCTTCTTCTTCCAATGTTCTGCCGCTGCTTGATATTCTTCGTGATTCATGGTTCCACCTTCTTTTCTTACAACGCTTACTTTTGTTTCGTCAAGAGAACAATATTTTCGACATGTTTGGTCCATGGGAAAATATCGACCGGCACGATTTTTTCAATCGTATAGTTCTTCAGGAAAGCAATATCTTCCGCCTGTGTCGCTGGATTGCAGGAGACATAAACCACCCGCTTCGGTCCCATCTTTGCCAGTGTTGACATGAAATGATAGCCCATGCCGCTGCGCGGCGGATCTAATAGAACAACATCTGGGGTATCCATTAATCGTTCTAAGAAGGTACGCGCATCATCGCAATAGAAGCCGGCATTCTTGATTCCGTTCTTTTCCGCATTATGGATTGCATCACGGATCGAGGATTCATTGATTTCAACACCAACGACTTCTCTTGCCTGCTTGGCCGCAAACAGTGAAATCGTACCAATACCGCAGCAAGCGTCCAGCACCGTTGTATTCTGATTCAGCTTGGCCAGTTCAATGGCCTTGGCATATAGTTTTTCAGTCTGGATTGGATTGACCTGATAAAAGGACTTCGCCGAGATACGGAAGACAATGCCTCCAATGGTATCTTCAACATAGCCGTTGCCATACAGGATCTTATCCCGTTCGCCCAGCACCATGCTTGTATTCTTATCGTTCCAGTTCAATACAATGGAACAGATCTCTGGATTCTCCTGAACGAGTTCATGCACAAGTTCTTTTGAGCCCGGCAGCTGCTTGGAACCAATGACAATCACGACCAGTGCTTTGCCGGTTGCTTGCGAGACACGGATGTATGCATGCCGCAGAGATCCACGGTTGGTATCTTCATCGTAGGGTTCAATATGCATTTTTGACGCAATCGCTGTCAAACTGGCAATGATGTGATTTGCCGTTTCATTTTGAATCATGCAGTCAGGTACCGTAACTAAGTCATGACTGTACTCTTCATACATGCCGGCAATCAGATTCTCATTCCGGTCATAGCCAAACGTCGCATAGACTTTATTCCGATAATGATAGGGATCTTCCATGCCGATTACAAGATCGACCTCATGTCCTGGGAACAATGACTGAACGTATTTCCGCTTTTCGAAAAGCGTTTCCGGATAGGCAGTTCCCATATACTGACATCCGCCGCACACTTTGTATGCATGACATATTTTATTTTTCATAACAGTACCACTTCTTTCAAGGAGTGCTTTACTTCCGCTCCTGTTTCTTTCAATGTTTCGTATGACTGATGCCCTTGAGCAATCAGGATGCACCGTTCAATGCCAATTGCCTGAGCGGTCTCTAAATCATGTGTTGTATCACCTAGATACATGCATTCGGTCGGCTCCACATCCGCATGATTCATCCAGTCCTTAGCCATATCCACTTTGCTGCCTGCCCAGATGTTGTCAATGCCTAAGATCTCATCAAAATATCCATCGATGCCAAGCTGCCGGCATTGCGTTTTTAACAGGGTGTCTTCACACGCAGACAGGATCACATTCCGGTATCCTTTCGCAATACTGTCCTGAATGGTATCCAGAAAACCCTCGCACAAGCCGCAGGCATCAAAGTTCGCATCATACAGATGGGTAAATTCTTCGGCCATCTGTTCATAAGATTCCTCCTGAAACGTATATCCAATCTTATAGTAGTAATCAATAATCGGATAGCAGAATAAAGAACGATACTGTTCCAAGGTATACCCTGCCTTTAAATGCCGTTCTTCCAGCATCTGATTTTCAATCGCAACGGATATCTTCGCGTCATCAATGATGGTGCCGTTATAATCCCAAATCACTGTTTTCATGACTAGATTATAACAAAAAACATTCCGTTTTACCGGAATGCTTTGTTTCAGGCTTTTTTAATCGCATCAATCCACAACGCAGCTGATGCATCCGACGGCATCCGCCAGTCTCCTCGAGGAGAAAGTGTCAGGGAACCGACCTTTGGCCCATCCGGCAGACAGGAACGTTTGAACTGCTGGTGGAAGAAACGATTATAGAAACGTATTTCTGCTTCCTTCATCTGCGCTTTAGTTACCTGCGGGTATGCTTTTAATGCAAAGGCCATGATCTTCTGCGGATCAAAACCGTAACGCAGTGTATAGAACAGGAAGAAATCATTCAGATCATACTTACCGATTTTTTCTTCGGTCTTCTGGGCAATCTTTCCGCCTTTGCTTGGTGTAAGTTCTGGAGAAATCGGTGTATCGACAATACTTAACAGAATCTTTTCCAGCTTCTGATTTCCACAGGTAACGGCATATGTACGGCAGATATATTGTACCAAGGTCTTTGGTACGGACACATTGACGCCATACATTGACATATGATCGCCGTTATAAGTACACCATCCCAAAGCAAGTTCGGACAGGTCACCTGTTCCGACAACCAGGCCATTCTCCATGTTTGCGGCATCCATCAAGATATATGTACGCATTCTTGCCTGCGCATTCTCATAGGTCGTGTCACCTTCGCCTTTATATGCATCGCCATGTCCCAGGGCAACTAAATGATCATGGACGCCCTTGCCGATGGCAACTTCACGAATCTCCACATTCAGTGCTTTCATGAGATTGATGGCATTATGATATGTCAACGAGGTTGTATGTCCTTCATTTGGCATCGTATAACCAATGATATGGATCTGCGGAACAATCTTCTTCGCTTCCGCACAGACCAGTAATGCAAGTGTACTGTCTAGACCGCCGGAGATGCCAATGATCAGATTATAAATTCCTGTTGCACGGACTCTGGTCGCTAGACCGTTTGCCTGGATCTGCAGGATCTTCTGACATCTGCGTCCACGTTCAGCATCATCTGCCGGCACGAATGGATTCGGCGCGATGAAGTAATTTTCTTTTACAAGGGCATCCATCAGCTCCTTGACGGAAATCTCAGTGGCACCGCGCAGCGGCTGTACACTGGTCTCGATATGCCGATAGATGCGGTCATTCTCGGTATCAAATGTATTCTGATGCGCACGGTTGAAGGCAATTGTCTCCAGATCAATGACTGCAGTCATGACAGATGTTCTTTTTTCATAAATGCTTTCCTGCAGGATCTTTCCATTCTCCGCAATGATACTGTGACCGGAGAAGACGAGATCCGTTGAGGATTCATCGGTACCGCTGGATACATATAAATAAGCACAATAGCAGGATGCACTTTGCTGCTGGATCATATTCTTACGATATTCCTGCTTGCCAATCAGTTCATCCGATGCTGACAGATTCACAATGATATTTGCTCCCGCTAAACATGCATGTGTACTTGGCTTATCCGGCACCCAGAGATCTTCACAGATATCCGTTCCAATCACTGCCTGGCTCCGGGAATCTTCTAACAGCAGATCTTTGCCGAAAGGGACTTCCTGACCGCCAAATAAAATGTCTGTATCCTCAATATCTCTGCCGCTCATGAACCAACGAGATTCATAAAATTCCGAATAAGTCGGCAGATTGATCTTTGGCACCAACGCACAGATGGTTCCTTCGGATACATATGCAGCACAGTTATATAAGTTATTTTCAAAGTGGACCGGCAGACCAACGACAACCGTCAAGCCTTCTAACTCTTCACTGGCATCTGCAATCTCAACGAGGCCCTGTTCTGCAGCATGCAGCAAAGTCTCATTGCCAAACAGATCGGCACAGGTATATCCGGTAATACATAATTCCGGGAATACTAAAATACCGCAGTCCGCATTCTGCTTCATTGCATGAATGATCTCTTTCACATTGAAGGAGACATCCGCAACTTTCATTGCCGGTACAACATTCCCTACTTTGATCATACGGTTCTTCATACAAGTCCCCTCCTGTCAGTACTTCCGCAATCCATTTAATTCTGCGGGAATCAAGGCATCAATTTGATCATACTTCTTTTGTTCATAAAAGCGTCTTACTTCACTGCTGGAAATCGAGCGCCATGTCTTTGGTGTATCAACGATTTCAATGTATGGTTCGATCGTCCGTAGGAAATCATTGGCTTGGATGATCTGTTTCACATCATCTTCTGCCCGCACCATGCATACAATACCAAACTCTTTGGCAATTTCGGTCATGTACTTCCATCCCGTCTTCAGTTCCGCTAACTTATCAGAACCAAATAGTAAAGAACAGTCATAGCCCTGCTGTTTTAAATACTGCAGTGTGAAATAAGAACGCGGTTGAACTTCTGCTTCAATCTCATACGTTGAAACTTCCATCCAGTCTCTTGTCTTGGCAATCTCCTGCAGCATCTTGACTCTTGCAGCATCATCGAACGCAAAGTCTTTATGCTGATCATTTTCAATATATGTCATCTTTGACGGCACGAAAACAACACAGTCCCGATGCGTATACGTACATGCGTATTTTGCCAATTCAATATGTGCATTGGTTGGCGGATTAAATGCGCCGCCAAACATTAAGGCTTTCTTCAAATTTTTCCTCCATGAAGTTCTTCGTACATCTCTTCACGCAGATTATATAGCTTTTCGGTCAAATCGACATAATGACGGTGCGGCATTTCCGGACGCAGTTCGGATTCCCATACCTTGTTCTCCAACTGATCTTTGATGTAAGCTTTCTTCTCCGCAATCGTCGGCAGCGGACCAACCAGTTCACCATTCTCCATGAATGGAACTAAGATCTTTTCTACCTTGAGCGGTACAATCTTTCTTGATTTATGGAATGCATCTGGGTTGAAATCATAGACACAGATTTCGTGTCCAGCCACAATTTCTTCATCATCCAGACCAATAATATCGCACTGTCCCTGGCCTTCTTCATCAAAGACACGCCAAGCCATCAGTTTGCCTGGAATGATTGCCTTGGAAGAAGAATCCGAAGTCTTCATACGTGGAGAATAAGTTCCATCTTTTTCTTTGACAGCGACCAGCTTATAGACCCCACCCATGACTGGATCGGATGCACTGGTAATTAAATTCTCGCCAACACCATAGGAATCAAAGCGTGCGTTCTCATATGTCTCCATATCAGCCATCTTCTTTTCATCCAGAGAGTTTGACGCAACCAGTTTGACATAGGTCTTGCCTGCAGCATCCAGCGCCTTTCTCAACTTCTTATAGCCGCGCGCTAAGTCGCCGGAGTCAATCCGGGCAGACTTTACACGTTTATTTGGATCATTCGGATATTTGGCAATCATGTAGTCATCCAGCTTTAATAAGTTCGGCAGACCAGATTCCAAAATATTATAGGTATCCAATAACAGCGATACATTTTCCGGATAGGTTTCAGCATACGCCTTGAATGCTTCAAACTCATCCCCATAGAATTCAATGAAAGAATGAGCAATGGTGCCCACTGCTTTGACATCCGAACCATACTTCATTTCTGCTAAGCAGTCTGCTGTACCAATGCATCCGCCAAGAATTGCTGCATAGGCACCTTCATTGCCGGCATCTTCTCCTTGTGCTCTGCGGGTCCCAAATTCCATGACCGAGCGTGGTGTATGGGTAGACAAACCGGAAATCTTTGTTGCTTTGGTTGCAATTAAAGAATGGAAATTCATCGTCTGCAGCAAATATGTCTCAATCAAAATTGCACCGACCATATCACATTCGATTCGTACCATCGGCACCTGTGGATAACAGATGGTCCCTTCTTTCAAGGCATAGACGCTGCCCTTCCATTTGTAAGTGCGAAGATATTCGCAGAACTCTTCTGACATTCCCTTGGTACGCAGATAGACTAAGTCACGATTGGTAAAATGATATTCCCGCAGGAACTTCATTAACTGATGCTGACCGCAGCTGATGGCATATCCTTGATTGTCTGGATTTTCCCGATAGAACATGTCAAAGACCATGATGGTATCCTTATAACCATGCATGAATAAACAGTTTGCCATTGTAAATTCATAGAAATCGGTAACCATGGCAGGGTTGTCATAATCTTCATCTGGTAAATATGGTTCTACATTCAATGTGCTCATACTATTTCCTCTTTTTCTTATCGAACATCAATCTGACAGCTCTGCATTACCATCAGTGCTGCTTCATGTTTTTCAACGGTAACCCCTGCGCATGCTTCTGCGACCACATGAATTGGTGTTTCATGCAGGGCAGCCCGCAGCAGCAGAGCGTTGCTGATAACACAAATATCGGTACACAAGCCAACCAGCGTAATTTCATCTGGATTCAGCTGGACCAGATCTTTGACCAATTCTTCTGAGCCAAAGGTAGGTTTCTCAACATAGACAGGATTTCTTTTCTCAAGTTCATTTTTGACCATCGGATTCAACTGCCATCCCTTGGTATCTTTGATACAGTGCTCCACAGGAAGATTCTTTCCTTCGAATGTCTGCATGTATTCTTTGGTATGCGTATCCAAGGTTACATAGATACGGTCATAGGATGCATCCCGGATCTCTCTAAGGACATACGGCAGAGCCGCAGCTGCTTCCTTCGTTCCCAAGGAACCATCAATGAAGTCATTCTGCATATCCACCACAACCAATACTTTTGTCATAAATTCTCCTCCAGATACGTGAACATCGGATTGAATGTATACAGTGTTGCCATTTTTCCCGATGCTTTCTTTTTTCTGCCTGTATCAATCAACATCTTCTTTATATCACGCCGGAAATTGCCGGTGTCTGTCTTATGACCAACAATGGCTTCATATGCATTCTGGATTTCCCGTAAGGTGCATTCTTTTGGTAAAAGATTGAACAGAATACCTGTGGAAGCTGCCCGGTTCTGTACTTGATCCATTGCCATATTAATGGCCTTGATATGATCCGCTGCAAGCTTCGCATTGGAGCTCTTCAGCATCATTGAACGTGTTTCAATATAATTATGCATGGCCTTATCAAAGATCCGATATTCCATACGGATGCCCTGTTCTTCCTCTTCTAAGGTGAGCAGAGATGTTCTTCCTTTTTCATCGGTCTTTTCGGTCACTTTGGTGACAGTGAACCATGCTGTATCCGCCGCATCATCGCCTGCTTTTGCGACCTTGATATTCTCTTCGGGTGTCATCGACAGATATACCGTAGAGATAATACGTGTCCGCGGATCACGGTCGGCATTGCCAAGAGTATAGAGCTGACGGAAATAGGTATGCTTGGTAATATGTGTTTCTTCTGCCAGTTCTCTTTCCACGGCATCATCAAGGTCTTCATCAAAGTTCACAAAACCGCCAGGCAGTGCCCAGTCATGAATGAATGGATGATTTCCTCGTTTTACTAAAAGGAGCTTCAGTTTTCCTTCCGAGACCGTCATCAAGATCATATCGACCGTATTACTTGGCCGGCGATAGACAGTTTCATCATAACTTTTGAGAAATTCTTCCAGGGTCTGACCCTGTTCATTGATCTCACGCATAGGACTCCTTATAGTCAATTTGACTATAAACATTCTACGTTTGCCAGCCTGACTTGTCAATGCATATAAAAAAGAGAAAGAATTACTTCTTTCTCTTCATTCTGGTGTATTTCCGATTCTGGTTCATCTTCATGAACTTCATCAGTACTTCTTTGTCCTTATTTGCAAAGTCCAGTTCCTTTGTGCTGTATTCATCCGGCTTCTTGGCATTCTGACTGTCCACCTGGAAGAACATCGCTACAACATTCTTACGTTCCTCATAATCCCAGGCTCTGACTTCATTCCAAGGGAACAGTTTGCCGGCAGAGACAATTCCTTCTTCCCCTACACCATCACGGCAGACCATATAGGCGGTTACCGCAAAAACGGTAGCTCCGATACGGCAGTAATCCAAGACGGAATTCTGACTGCTGAACATCGTTGCGAATGTCAGGATAGCAATTGCTACGAAAGCAATGCGGATTGCGGACCACTGCTGGTCAGCAACTAATACCTTACCGCGGATCCGGCTGTAACGAACGAACATCATGACTGCAAGTACAGCAAATACAATTGTAATACCACCATTTAAATAATCATTCATACATAACTCCTCTTAAAAGCGGTTCTATTATAACACAAGCTTGTATTCCTTAGACAATCCACTTACAATGTTTGCATGATAAAACTTGTTGCACTTGACTTAGATGGAACGTTGCTGTCCAGTTTCGGTGTTCTCTCTGCCGATGCTGCAGATACACTCCGTCAATTACGCAAAAAAGGAATCCTCGTTGTCATTTCTTCTGGACGTCCTTATTATTCCGTTCAGCATATTATTCCGGATGACTGCTATGATTATGCCTCCTGCATGAATGGCCAGGATATCTATTGTGTCAAGCGTGGGAAACATCAGCAGAAACCGAATCTTACCGAAGAAGAAAAGCAGCATCTGATTGGCTATTTAAAGGATTATCGCATGCTGATGGAATGTGCCATTGACGGTCAGGGCTACTATATTGCCTCAACCAAGCACCAAGCCTTCGTCAATTTCTTCCAATCCATGAATGCCCTGCGTCATCATCTTGCCCATCAAAAATACTATCCGCAGACCGCTTCCTATGACCTGCATGTTGTTGAAAATACTTCCATCGGCAAATTCTGTTTCTGTGGGTATCCGCATACATTGAAGCGATTCTATGCCTCCTTAGATCATGATGCCTACTCCTGTTTCTTCGTCAATGCAAGCTGGCTGGAAATTATGCATGTCGGCATCTCCAAAGGTCTGGCAATTCAGGAAATCATGGAACAGGAACACATTACCAAAGAAGAATGTGCTGCCTTCGGGGATGGTGAAAATGATATCCCTCTGTTTGAAGCATGCGGTACACGAGTCGCAATGGGGAACGCTATGCGTTCGCTGAAAAAGAAAGCTACCGATATTGCCCGGCCTTATTACGAAGACGGCTGTGCAAAGTGGCTGAAGGAACATCTATTATAAAAGTAAGAGACGAATCACTTCGTCTCTTTTTTATGATGCTTTGCTAATGGCCTGCTGTGGCTCTTTGTGTTTGTATGCGTTCCATGCTGGTTCTTATGCTGCTGTTTTTCCCGTTTGATGGTACTTGCTTTTTTGACGGAATAGCCAAATGTACCAAGTTTCTTTCCCAATGCAAAGTATTCACCATGGTTATATGCCAGCAGATGTGCCTTCTCAAGATCCAGTCGCCCCGCCTCATCCAATAAGCTCTCATCAACATCCGTGCTCACCACTTCCGCAATGAACATATCATGCGAGCCAAGTTCAAGAATCTGTTTGACCTTGCATTCTAAACAGAGCGGGCTTTCAGCGATGCATGGTGCCTTTACGACCTTAGAAGGTTCCGCCGTAATATGCAGATCCCCTTTCAAGTTAAATTTATCAATCTTCGCCCCCGTCATCACACCGACATAATCGGTTGCTTTCGCTAACTTTTCTGTTGTTAGGTTCATGACAAACTCGCCCGTCTTTACAATCATGTCATGAGAATAACGGTTCTTACGGATGGAAACAGATACCATCACTGGATCGGAACAGATGGTTCCTGCCCATGCGGCAGTCATTACATTTGCTTTGCCATTTTCATCACAGCAGCTGATCATCACTGCCGGTACTGGATTCAACAGATTTGAAGGCCGCCAATATTGTCTCGTCATAGGTTCTCCTTGCAAAAAGAATACAGATATTATATACCATAACATCTGCATTCTTCTTTCTTTACTTTATGAAAACATGATACATTGCGTCATCCGCATCCACAACAATCGTCTTGCCAGCCACATCTGGTGTTTCCAGAATAACTTTTGCGACTTCGGTCTCAATCTCACGCTGAATATGACGGCGCATTGGACGAGCACCAAACTGCGGATCTACACCGCATTCGATAATACGGTCCTTCGCCTTTGCAGTCACTTCCAAGGTAATATCCTTTTCTGCCAACCGCTCCTTCAGCAGATTCAAGAACTTATCCGCAATCTTGATCTGTACTTCTTTGCCTAAAGCATTGAAGACAATGATCTCATCAATACGATTGATCAGTTCCGGCTTGAAGAACTTATGGACTTCTTCTTCATAATGTTCTGCTCTGGTCTTTGGATCGGCATCAAAGGCATACTGTGAACCTAAGTTGCTGGTCATGATGATGATGGTATTCTTGAAATCAACAAGGACACCCTTCGAATCAGTGATCCGGCCATCATCCAGGATCTGCAGCAGAATATTGAAGACATCTGGATGTGCCTTCTCAATTTCATCCAGCAGCACAATGCTGTATGGATTCCGCCGTACCGCTTCGGTCAGCTGACCGCCTTCTTCATATCCAACATATCCTGGAGGCGCACCAATCAGACGTGACACGCTGAACTTTTCCATATATTCGGACATATCGATCCGGACAATCTTCGACTCATCATCGAACAGCTGCTGTGCTAATGCTTTTGCAACTTCGGTCTTGCCTACACCCGTCGGCCCTAAGAATAGGAATGAACCTAATGGACGATTCTCATCCTGAATATTTGCTTTGGAACGCATGATTGCATCTGTAACTAACTTCAGTGCTTCATCCTGGCCCATGACACGTTTTGCTAAGACTTCCGGCAGATGTAAAATCTTCTGCCGTTCCGTGCTCTGCAGACGGGAAACTTCAATATGCGTCCAGCGGGATACAATCTTTGCTATCATATCCTGATCAACGACCTGCTGGATCATATGGGACTGATTCTTGTCTGCTTCTTCAATCTGTTTCTGCAGTTCCGGAATCGTACCAAACTTCAGCTTGGCTGCTCTTTCATATTCGGCATTGTTCTGTGCCTGTTCAAGATCCAGCTTCGCCCGTTCCAGTTTCTCTTTTGCGTCTTTTACGGAATCCATCTGTTTCTTTTCGGTATTCCATTGAGACATCATGGTCTCTTTCTTTTCATTCAGACCCGCAAGTTCTTTTTCAATTTCATTCAGACGATCCTTTGCCTTAGCATCCTTTTCTCCTTTTAAGGAAGTCTGCTCTATCTGCAGCGTCATGATCTTCCGATTCAATTCATCAAGTTCTGTCGGCATGGAATCCATTTCAGTACGGATACATGCGCATGCTTCATCCACCAGGTCAATTGCCTTATCCGGCAAGAACCGGTCTGTAATATAACGGTCACTTAATGTTGCGGCCGCAATCAAAGCTTCATCCTTGATCTGTACGCCATGGAAGGATTCGAAACGATCCTTTAATCCACGCAGGATAGCAATCGTATCTTCTACGGTTGGCTCCGATACCTGAATCTTCTGGAATCTTCTTTCCAATGCCTTATCTTTTTCAATATACTTTCTGTATTCGTCAAAGGTTGTCGCACCGATGCATTTCAGTTCGCCACGAGCCAGCATCGGCTTCAATAAGTTTGCGGCATCCATGGAACCTTCGGTCTTTCCAGCACCGACCAGATTATGAATTTCATCGATAAAGAGAATGATCTGTCCATCCGCTTTCTGTACGGATTTCAAGACACCCTTTAAACGTTCTTCAAATTCACCTCTGTATTTTGCGCCGGCAATCAATGCGCCAATATCTAATTCGACAACTTTCTTGTCTTTCAATCCTAATGGAACATCGCCACGCATGATCCGCCATGCAAGGCCTTCTACAATCGCAGTCTTACCAACGCCTGGTTCACCGATCAAGACTGGATTGTTCTTGGTCTTCCGTGAAAGGATCTCAATAACTCTGCGGATCTCATCATCTCTGCCGATGACCGGATCAATCTTACCGTCTTTGACTTCCTGCACCAGATCATGTCCATATTTCTTTAAGGCATCAAGCTGGGCTTCATTGTTTTCATCATCCATCTTCATACCACCTCTACGATCATCTTCTGCTTTGATCATTTCCTTTACATCAATCTGCGCCTGCTGCTTGCAGGTACGGACAATCGGTGCATCGGTCTCAAACAGACCAATCAGCAGAGCGGCGACGGACATGTATTTGTCGCCTTTCTTTTTCATATAGTCAAGCGCATTCTGATATGCATTTGAAACATACCTGCTTAAAACAGGTTCCGTATTTCCGGAAACGCTTGCCAACTCACTGATTGCTTTTTCAACAATTTTAGTTAACTGCTGTTTATCGACATGCAGACGCTGCCAGATTCCATCGACACCATCATCTTCTACGATGGCGTCCAGGATATGTTCCGGCGCAATTTCACTGTTGTGATTCTGCTGTGCCTTTGTGACTGCCGCATTCAGGATCTGCTGTAATGCTTCTGTCATCATTTCTGGATTCATAGTAACACCTCCTTCAGTTCTCCCTCTGAAGTCGTGTACAACTTAGTTCTTAAAACTATTCTTAAACTTCTGCCAGACCGTATCTCCCTGGCCGTTATTCTGCATTTCCTGCAGCTGTTTGTACAATTCTTTTTCCTGTTTTGTCAGATTCTCATCGACTTTAACACGTACCGTGCAGATCTGATCTCCCTGCTTTCCGCCGCGGATATCAACAACACCTTTGCCTTTCAGGCGTAAGCGTGCGCCATCCTGCGTTCCGGCAGGAATCTTCATTGTGACATCGCCATGGATGGTTGGAATATCCACACTGCATCCCAATGTTGCATCTACCGCAGATACAGGGATCTCAAGTTCGATATCCTTGCCGACGCGTTCAAACTTATCATGTGACAGGACATTGATCTCAATGAACAGATCACCGTTTAGTCCTCCGTTCATACCGCGCTCGCCTTTACCAGCGACACGGAGCTGCTGTCCTGTTGCAATACCGGCAGGAATCTTGACATCCACAGAGACTCTCTTATGGATATATCCCTGACCACCGCATACATGACATGCTTTCTTGACCTTTTTGCCAGTACCTCCGCAGGTTGGACATACGCCCTGCTGCTGGAAGATACCAAATGCAGTCCGCTGCTGTGTGATGACTTGACCAGAGCCATGGCAGGTTGGACATGTCTCCACATCACTTGGCGAATCCGCACCTGTTCCATGACAATGTTCGCACTGCTCATCAACACTTAAGTTAATGCTCTCGGTCTTGCCAAAACATGCATCAATGAATGATACATTCATCCGCATGTATTTATCCTGACCGCGTCGAGGACCATTATCCCGTCTTGTCTGGCGACCGCCGAAGCCGCCGCCCATACTGCCGCCGAAGAAAGAGTTAAAGATATCACCAAGGTCACCAAAATCACCGCTGGCAAAACCACCCATATCACCAAAGCCGCCGCTCGCAGCTGCGTTAGGATCAACCCCGGCAAAACCGAACTGATCATACTTTGCCCGCTTCTGCGGATCGGAAAGTACTTCGTTTGCTTCATTGATCTCTTTGAATTTTTCTGCTGCGCCCGGTTCCTTATTCAGATCCGGATGATACTTTTTCGCCAGCTTCCGGTATGCACGTTTGATTTCATCGTCCGTAGCACCTTTTGCGACGCCTAATACTTCATAATAATCTCTCTTTTCGGCCATTTTATTCCCTGCCTTCCATCAAATACAGAAACACAGAATGCGGAAACAGTGTCCCCGCATTCTAAAACATTTTACCGCTTAGTTCTTTTCTTTGAAATCTGCATCAACGACGTCATCGTTGTTAGGATTACTGTTCTGCTCTGCTCCAGCTGCACCAGCGCCAGCATTGCCTGCCGCACCCTGTGCACCCTGCTGCTGATACATCTGTTCAGCCATCGTATTTGCAGCCTTCTCCAATGCATCCAGCTTTGTCTTCAGAGCAGCCATATCATCCTTGTCCACAGCTTCCTGGAGTTCGTCTCTCAACTTCTTGACTTCATCCTTCTGTGCCTGTGTGACATTGGCATTGTCGCCCTTCAACGTCTCATCAATCTGAGCAATATAGGCAATTGCCTTATTCTTCGTCTCAATGTCTTCCTTGCGCTGATCATCTTCTGCCTTGTGAGATTCTGCTTCCTTCACCATGCGGTCGATTTCTTCATCAGAAAGTCCATTGGAGTTCTGAATCGTAATATGCTGTTCCTTGTTTGTTCCCTTATCCTTTGCGGATACCTTTACGATACCGTTGACATCGATATCAAATGTTACTTCAATCTGCGGTACACCACGTCTAGCTGGTGCGATACCATCCAACTGGAAGTTGCCCAGAGTCTTGTTATCGTTTGCCATTGGACGTTCACCCTGTAATACATGGATGTCTACTGCAGGCTGGTTATCCGCTGCCGTCGAGAATACCTGGCTCTTGGATGTAGGAATGGTTGTATTACGTGGAATCAATACAGTCATTACAGAGCCCATTGTTTCAATACCTAAGCTCAGTGGTGTGACATCAAGCAGTAAGACATCCTTGACATCGCCGCCGATGACACCGCCCTGAATTGCTGCACCAATGGCAACACATTCATCTGGGTTGACAGACTTATTTGGTTCCTTGTGCAGTTCGTTCTTAACAGCTTCCTGAACCGCTGGGATTCTTGTAGAACCACCAACTAACAATACCTGATCCAGATCTGAAGCATTCAGCTTCGCATCCTTCAACGCATTGCGTACTGGGACCATTGTTCTTTCGACAAGATCCTTTGTCATTGTATCGAACTGTGCTCTTGTAAGCGTAGTCTCTAAGTGCAATGGACCAGCAGCTCCAGCAGAGATAAATGGTAAGGAGATCTGTGTCTGAACAACTCCAGACAGATCCTTCTTTGCCTTTTCTGCTGCTTCCTTCAATCTCTGAAGAGCCATCTTATCATTTCTCAGATCGATGTTGTTCTCCTTCTTGAAGTTATCTGCTAACCAGTCGATGATCTTCTGATCGAAGTCATCGCCTCCTAAATGTGTATCACCTGCTGTCGACAATACTTCAAATGTACCATCCGCAATATCCAGAATGGATACATCGAATGTGCCGCCGCCTAAGTCATAAACTAAGATCTTCTGTTCTTTGGACTGATCCTTGTCCAGACCAAATGCTAAAGCAGATGCGGTTGGCTCGTTGATGATTCTCTGAACATCCAGACCCGCAATCTTACCGGCATCCTTTGTTGCCTGACGCTGCGCATCATTGAAGTAAGCAGGAACAGTAATGACTGCCTTGTCTACCTTTTCTCCTAAGTAACCTTCTGCATAGTCCTTCATGTAAGAAAGGATCATGGCAGAGATTTCCTGTGGTGTATACTGCTTTCCTTCCAGAGTTACTTTCTGGTCGGTACCCATTAATCTCTTAACAGAATAAACCGTATCCTTGTTTGTGATCAGCTGTCTCTTGGCAGCATCACCAACAATTCTTTCGCCATTTTTGAAGGCAACAACAGATGGTGTTGTACGATTTCCTTCTGGGTTAGCGATGACCTTTACATCCTTACCTTCCATAACAGCAACACAGCTGTTTGTTGTACCTAAATCAATACCAATAATCTTGCTCATATTTTTAGCCTCCTGGTCACTCGCTGACCTTTACCATTGCCGCTCTTACGATGCGGTCATTTAATTTGTAACCTTTTTGCAGGACCTGTGTTACCGTCCCAGGCTCTACACCATCCACATGTTCACTCATCAATGCCTGATGCCAGTTCCCATCGAATGGTTTTCCTTCTGCTTCAATCTCCGTCACGCCTTCTTTTTCCAAAGCGTTCTTTAATTGACTGTAAATCATTTCCACACCCTTATGCAGAGCTTCATCTTTCGTTTCTTCTGCAAGTGCTCTTTCACAGTTATCCAATACTGGCAGCACTTCTTTTGCAAAGTCCTGCATGTGATACTTCACGAAGGATTCGTGTTCCTTGTTCAATCTTTTACGCATGTTCTCTGTATCTGCATATGCTTTTGCATATTCATTTTTGAGAACTGCAACCTGTTCTTCTAATTCCTGATTCTTCTTTTCTAATTCTTCTATACGAGCATGTTCCTTCTCAAGCTTCTTTTCTTCCGCTTTCTCATGCTTGTTGTCTTTCGCAGGTTCTTTCTTTTCTTCTTTCTCCGGTTCCTTGACAGGAGTTTCTTTTGTTTCCTGATCCATTACTTGTCACCGCCTCCTTCGTTGTACATCTTCTCAATCATCTTTGCGGCGTATTCTACCATGGCTACGATCTTGTCGTAATTCATACGGCTCGGTCCAACCACCATGAATTCACCGGTCTCTTCTTCATTGACATGGAACTTCTGACGGACAATTGCGAGATCATTGATCCACGTAAGTTCTGCCCCTTTTGTCGTAACTGCGACAGCATTGGCATCTCCCGTCATGTTCTTCCAGCATGTCGTATCGTCCAGCATGCTCATCAACTGCTTCAGCTTATTGATATCTTCAAATTCCGGCTGATACAGCATCTTATCTTTGCCTGAGAAGTAAACATTCTCACTGGCAAACTTTACGAACGCCTTAACGAAGGCGGCAAACAGCAGTTCATGTCTTTCCACGACCTGACACAGATCCGGTTTGATTTCTTCCAAACGATCCACCAGTTCATTGATTGGTGTATTCTTCAGTTTCTCATTCAGGATCTCCGTGCAGTTCTCAATATCTTTTACCGAGATCGATTCATCGAAATGGAAATTCTTGGTCTCAGTATGTCCCGTATTCGTAATGAATACACAGATGGCATTGCGGTCATCCAGCGGGAACAGCTTAATATGTTCCAAGCGCATCTCCGAGGAATCCGGTCCCAACGCGCCTGTTGTCATATTCGTCATTTCCGAAAGGATCTCACAGCTGTTGTGTACAGCTTCTTCAATATTCAGATTCGAAGCTTCGAACGCTTCGCGGATTGCAACTTCCATCTTGGAATCAATATGTGCATCATCCAGAAGGTTCTCACAGTAGAACTTATAACCCGCGGTGCTTGGAACTCTGCCGGAAGATGTATGGGTCTTTTCCAGATACCCCATTTCTTCCAATTCCTGCATATCATTGCGGATTGTTGCACTGGAATAAGGCAGATGATACAACTGCTGCAACGCTTTTGAACCAACTGGTTCTGCTGTCTTAATATATTCATCTACAATCGCTTTGAATATTTCAATTCTTCGTGGTGTCAGCATTTGTCAACCGCCTCCTTTAGCACTCTTCTTTGATGTCTGCTAGTATCTTACTCCAGTGTTTTAGCACTGTCAAGATTTAAGTGCTAATTTGTTTCATGGCATGAAAAAAAGACCATTTCTGGCCTTTTATCCTTATATAGAGAGCTCCATTTTCAAGAGTGCTTCCTTCAGGTCCACCCCGCCGGCATACCCGGTCAAAGAGCCGTCTTTTCCTAGCACTCTATGGCACGGAATCAGGATCGAGATCGGATTCTTACCTACCGCCTGACCAACAGCCTGCGCAGACATTCTCTTTTGACCGGTGCTCTTTCGCACCAGTTCGCCGACTTCCTGATAGCTCATTGTCATTCCATAGGGAATCTTCCGCAGGATCTTCCAGACTTGTTCCTGGAAGACGGTGCCGTTTGTATGCAGCGGCAGATCCATCTTTGGTGCTTCCCCAAGGAAGTAATGATTGAGCCAGTCCTGGGTCCGTGCTAAGAGCGGTGTCTGTTTCCAGATCACTTCCCGCCCATTCTGGAATTCCTGCATCGTACACTGCCCTTCAAACCACAAACCGACCAGATGCTCGTTCTCTTCGACTATCGTGATCCGGCGCAGTGGAGATTCATAATAGGCTGCGTAGATCATCAGTCCTCACTGTTCAGCTTTGCGTTGACGCGGTCAATGATCTGAATTGGCACCAGATTTAAAATATCGCCATGGTACATCGCAATTTCTTTGACGACCGAGGAGGATAAGAACGAATACTGCGGCTTCGCAATCAGAAATAACGTTTCAATGTCGTGACCGAGCATCATGTTTGCGGTTGCCTGCTGCAGTTCATATTCATAATCCGATACAGCGCGGATGCCGCGAATGATTGCCCCGCAGCCATGTTCCCTGGCCATATCTACGGTCAAGCCAGTCCCGCTGAATACCTTTACATTGCTGGCATCGATACTCTGCAGAGAATCGAGGATCATCTGTTTCCGCTCTTCTGCTGTAAAAACACACTGTTTGCGTGGATTGACCATGATAAAGACATCCAGCTCATCAAACATCTTCGCTGCCCGTTCGATGATATCGAGATGTCCATTTGTAATGGGATCAAAGGTTCCCGGATAACATGCTTTCATAATTTATGCCTCGTATCTATAATAGGTGATTCTAGATATACCATATTCCTTATCGAAGATGAACTTCAAGTGCGTATAGTTCTCTTCAAAGTGATCTTTTTTATCCGATTCAATGACTACGACTCCATTTGGAGCCATCATTTCGTTGGTATCAATGAATGACAGAATCTCTGCATTATGCTGCTTGGCATAGGGCGGATCCAGATAGATCACGCTGAATTTCCTGCCCTGCTCTTTCAGCAGTGCCAAGGCACGCGTATCTTTCATATGATAAACTTCCGTACATTCCTGACAACCCAGAGAGTTGATATTTTGACGAATGACGTCGACAGCATCTTTGGCAAGATCCACAAACACTGCACAGTCCATTCCACGGGACAGTCCTTCCAGCCCATTTGCGCCGCTGCCGGCATACAAATCCAGAAAGGTGCCGCCCTGGAAGGTACCGCCTAAGCTTGAGAACACCGCTTCCCGGACTTTATCCAAAGTCGGCCGTGTTTCTGAGGAAGAACGTGTCTCAATCCGCCGCGAACGATATTTTCCAGCAATGATCCTCATTGAATATACCCTCGCCGATAGCTGATAATAATTGACTGACAAATGCCAAGAGCTGTCATTGCACTCAATGTCGACGAACCGCCGGAAGAAATCAGCAGTAATGGAATACCGGTCAAAGGCATCGATACTGTAACACCGCCGATATTAAAGAACATATGAATCACGAAGTACATCGCCACCCCCGTCAGGATGATCTTTGCCTTCTCACTCTTGATCTTTTTGGCATACATCAGCAGACGGAAAATAATGATGCAGAACAATGCCAATAAGACAAGGAAACCAACAAATCCCAATTCCTCCACAATGATGGAAAGAATCGAGTCTGTGCTTGCCGCTGGGAAATCGGTATACTTACGTACACTGTTGCCAAAGCCTTTGCCAAACCATCCGCCGCTCGCAAATGCAGTCAGACCGTTGACCAGCTGATAGCCAGAATCATACTTATCCAAGAATGGATTGATTGCGGATAAGAAACGGTTCTTCTGATAGCCGTCCGGCAGTACATTGATCAAGGCCTCGCCAAAACTGGTATAGACCAGACAGAAGATACCCAAAAACAATAAGGCAATCAGGACACCGCAGATGATCTTGGTCGTCCGCAGCTGAGGATTGCTTGGAATCATCACAATGATAAATGTGATCAAGGCAATGACCATGGCAGACCCAAAGTCCTTCTGAATGACCAATACAATTGCCGCATACCCAGCAATGGATAATAACGGTACTTTTACCATATTGAAGATATTGCGGTATGTCCGGTGATTATCCCCAAAGTATGCCGCAATTGTTAGAATCGATACAATCTTTGCGAATTCAGAAGGCTGCAGACCAATCTCCACACCAGCAATCGTCACCTTCCACCACGCATGTGCACCACCCGTTGCCGGGAAGATCAGACATGCAAACAAAGCAATAAAGGTGCCGATGATCAAAGAGCCGAAATGTTCACTCCGCAGAAAGTTCAAGCTGAATTTCTTTGCCATCCAGGTCATGGCAATATAGCCAAGGACAATATAGATGATCTCTTTGGTCATTGTTTTTGCCAAGTAGGACCCATTCGTTACCGACTGGCCCATCGATGCACTGGAGACCATGATGCCGCCGTAAAACAGCAGCCCGACCATTGCCGCATAGATCCAGCCGTCAAACTTATAAGGCATCCTTATATCTAAAAAGTGCTTTTTCTTCACTGTTGTTGTCGTCATAATACTAAAATTTTATCATATTCTCTTTCCCTTTTCATAAATTTGGTGTGATTCCTTTGACATATTGAAGCGATATCACTAAAATAATGCCGAGGTGCAAAGCATGTTGATTAATAATGATACAATCATTAAAGATACAAATCCTTTAATACGTGAAAAATCAGAACCAGTCTCTTTACCGCTCAGTCAGGAAGATGAGCAGCTTTTAAGAGATCTCTTTCAATATGTCAAAGACAGTACCGATGAAGAGAAAGCAGAGAAGATGAATCTCCGTCCTGCTGTTGGCATCAGTGCTATCCAGGTCGGTATCAAAAAGCAGCTAACGGCTGTGATTGTCGATGATGCAGATAAGAATGGTGAACCAGAGCATTTTGAATTTATGCTCGTCAATCCAAAGATTATCTCTTCTTCCCTGCAGAAAGCGTATCTCAGCAGCGGTGAAGGCTGTCTTTCCGTTGTGGAAGAACACGAAGGCTATGTCGTGCGCAGTGCACGTGTTACCGTAAAAGCATTTGATCTATTGCAGAACAAAGAAGTCACCATTCGTGCCAGAGGCTACTTAGCAATTGTCCTTCAGCATGAACTGGATCATTTCAAAGGCACCCTGTTCTACGATCACATTGATCCAAAGAATCCGCAAAAGGCAGTGCCAGGTGCACTCGTAATTTAATTGTGTTTTTGTTTGAAAATGTTTTATCGTGCTATAATATTCATGACGAAGTAAAGTTTTTCAAGAAATGAGGTAAAAATAATAATGGAAGAAACAAAGAACGGAACACGGCCTAGCCGTCCAGTCCGGCATTCTCACATTCCTGAGCCTGATTTAATCGAGCATGCGATTGATCACAAAAAGGATACGCTTGTTTATGCATTAGGCGGACTCGGTGAGATTGGCAAGAATATGTACTGCATCGAACATGATGATGAGATCATCATCATCGACTGCGGTGTCTTATTCCCGGAGGATGATCTTTTAGGTGTTGACTATGTCATTCCGGATTATTCCTATTTAGTTAAAAATCAGCAGAAGATCAAGGCAATGGTCATCACCCATGGTCATGAAGACCATATCGGCGGTATTCCTTTCTTCTTACAGTCCATTCATTTAAAAGAGATCTATGCTCCTCGCTTTGCGAAAGCATTGATTGAGAAGAAGCTGGAAGAAAGAAGATTGTCCCGTTCCTGCAAGATTGTTGAAATCAATGCGGATTCACGGATCCGGACAAAATATTTCAGTATTGGCTTCTTCGATACTGTTCACTCCATTCCAGATTCTTTAGGAATCTTAGTGAACACACCAAATGGCAGAATTGTTGAGACAGGTGACTTTAAGTTCGACTTGACTCCAATTGGCAAGAATTCCGATTATCAGAAGATGGCTTATATCGGACAGGTCGGTGTCACTCTGTTAATGAGTGATTCCACAAACTCCGGCGTCCCTGGTTCATCCATTTCCGAAAAGATGGTCGCTACGGCAATCATGGAACAGATGCGTAAGACCCCAAGCAGACTGATTGTCTCCACCTTCGCATCCAACGTCTATCGTATTGCGCAGATTCTGGAATGTGCAGTTGCCTGCAATCGTAAGATTGCGGTCTTCGGGCGCTCCATGGAGAATGTTGCAGAGATTGGCCGTAATTTAGGCATCATTAAGATTCCGGACAGTTCCTTTATCTCCGGCAATGAATTGAATACCCTGCCGGCAAATCGAATCTGTATTCTCTGTACAGGATCTCAGGGTGAGCCAATGGCAGCCTTGAGCAGAATTGCCAATGGTACACATCGTTTCATCAAGATCATTCCTGGTGATACCGTACTGTTCTCATCGAATCCAATTCCGGGCAACGGTGTTTCCGTTTCCGGCGTCATCAATCAGCTGACCAGAGTCGGTGCTAACGTCGTCACCAATTCCCCATTGACTTCCTTCCATACAACCGGTCACGCACCAGTGGAAGAACAGAAGTTGATGCTGAACCTGATCAAGCCGAAGTACTTCATGCCGAACCATGGTGAATACAAGATGCTTGTTCAGCATTCTCATACCGCACAGGAAACAGGTGTGCCAAAAGAGAACTGCTTCATCTGCTCCAATGGTGATGTCCTTGTCCTGCGGGATGGTGAAGTCTTTGAAGCCAATGAGCGGATTCAGACAGATGCCATCTATGTCGATGGAAATGATGCTTCCGGCTTAAGTACCTCCGTAATCAAGGATCGTAAGATCTTAGCGGAGAATGGACTGGTCGCCATCATTGTTACGATTGATTCCCGTTATAATAAAATCCTGTGCAGACCAAGTATTGTCTCACGTGGATTTGTCTACATTAAAGATTCCCAGACCCTTCTCAAAGAAGCAGAACTGGTCGTCTATGATGCATTGAAGAAAAAGATGCAGCAGCGTACCACCTTCGGGGAGTTGAAGAACTGCATCAAGACTTCCTTGGAACCATACTTATTCAAGAAGACAAACCGGAATCCAATTGTCATTCCAATCATCCTGAATCAGAAAGCTGCAATGGAAGAAATCAAAGCGAAGTCGGCCAGCCATACGGCGCCGAAAAAGCCAAGAGCTTCGAAAAAAGCAACGGAAAAAGCACCTGTAAAAGCATAGAAAAACCGGTAGATATACCGGTTTTTTGTATTTACTGAACAGGACGCAGTGTAATGGTTTCCTCTGGTACCGTGTTCTCGTCAAATATGATAAAAGTCTCATCTAAATTTTTGAGACCAGAGAAACTGTTCTTCACAGTATCCAGATCTGCCAGCACATCGTACCCCGCCTTTCCTCTGCGGTAATGCATCAGAATAATCAATTTGGCAGGAATCTTTGCCAAGATCTTCGCGGCCATTGCAGCATCAATGGTATAGTAACCGCCAACCGGCATTAGAATGACATCCGCTCTCTGCAGTGCCTCATACTCTTCTTCACTTGGCTCCCGGCCAATATCTCCCATATGGACAATGGTTGCTGATCCGACTTTTAAGAATGTGATATCCGAGAAGCCCCGTTTCTTTCCGCCGCAGTCATCGTGCGGTACTGCTGCCCGGAACAATGGGAATGGATTGATCCCGCTCGTCTGAATGAGATGTGCCGCATTGTGATCCTTGTGATCATGTGAACAGTATACTGCATCTGCTTTTATTCCTGCCGGCAGCTTTAAGCCCGGCACGGAATCCTCTTCATAGGGATCCAGCACTACAGACTGTCCTTCATAGGATATTTTGAAACAGGAATGACCATAATATGTAATTGAAATCTCTGCCATAATGTCACCTCGTATCTCTCTATTATACCGAAAGAAAAAAGGATATGCACCAAAGCATATCCCGTTATATTCATTACTTAACTTCGATAATCTTCATCATGTTGGCAGAACCTTCACCAGTTGGGTAACCAGCGGAGATAATGATCAACTGACCCTTCTTCACACCGTAGTCCTTTGCAAACAAGGTAGCTAAGTCATCATCGTTTGTCATCTGGTTCTGGACATCGGAGACGATTGGCATAACACCCCAGTAGCTCTCTAACTTACGCTGTGTATCCTTTGTGAAGGTAACCGCAAGGATTGGAGCCTTTGGACGGAACTTCGAGATACGGCGGGCAGTTGTGCCACCCTGTGTGAAGACAACGATAGCACCAATGTTGTCCAGTGTCAGAGTTGCATCAGCAATCGCGATGGATACTGCATCCTGTACTGTCTTGTTGGATGTCGTCTTGAGCCAGTCAAGTCTGTCTCTGTAAGGCAGGATCTTTTCTGCTTCTTCGGCAATCTCAGACATTGTCTCGCAGGATTCTACTGGATAATCACCAGCAGCAGATTCTGCACTTAACATAACACCATCAGAACCATCTAATACAGCGTTGCAGACATCGGAAGCTTCTGCACGTGTGCAGCGTGGATTGTGAGTCATAGAATCCAGCATATGTGTTGCAGTAATGACTGGCTTACCAAAGATGTTTGCCTGATGAATGATGTGCTTCTGATAAACAGGAACTAACATTGTAGGAATTTCAACACCAAGGTCACCACGGGCAACCATGACACCATCCGCAGCTTCCAAAATGGAATCGATATTGTCATAGCCTTCCTGGTTCTCAATCTTAGCAATGATGTTGATTCTTGGCTTGCCCTCTTCAATACAGATCTTACGAATTGAATTGATATCTGCAGCTCTTCTTGTGAAAGATGCAAAGATGAAGTCTACATCCTGCTTACAGCCAAAGCGAATATCATTCTCATCCTTTTCAGATAAGAAAGGCATGGAAAGCTTAACACCTGGCACATTGCATCCCTTATGGGAAGAAATCGGTCCAGCGACTTCAACTCTGCACTTCATTTCCTTACCATCGTTTTCAAGGACAGTCAGTCTCATCTTACCGTCGTTGATCAGGATGCTGTTTCCCTGGTGCAGATCTTCGAATAATTCAGGAACCTGAATGTGGAATCTCTCATGTGTTCCTTCAATCTCAGCCTTTTCCAGATAAACGATTTCACCAATCTGGTAGTTCTCTGTATCATTCTTGAAACTGCCCAGTCTGATTTCTGGTCCCTTGGTATCTAAGGCAACCGCCAGGTTGATACCAGTGACTTCAGATACATGACGGACCATCTTGACACGAGCACCGTGCTCTTCATAGTTTCCGTGACTGAAGTTCAAGCGGGCAATATTCATACCTGCTTCTGCAAGTTTTGTCAGGGTTTCTTCGTTTTCAGATGCTGGTCCAATTGTGCATACTACTTTTGTTCTCTTAAATAAATGTGCATTGCTCATACGTACTCTCTATCCTTCTCTTCTATCTACGTTTATACTAAGCGGTCAAACAATCTATACAATTGTTTACGGCTCTGACGAGGTCTTTCCAGTGCTTCGTTGATCGGCATTGATGTAATTTCATTATCAATGATACCAACACAGTGTCCGCCAATTCCTTCCATCAACAGATCCACTGCCTTTTCTCCCATACGGGAAGCCAGCATTCTGTCGGTTGGAGTTGGAGATCCACCTCTTTGTATGTGACCTAATACGGTCGCTCTTCCACTGAAGTTCGTGTGTAAAGATACCTTCTTTGCAAGTGCATCAACATCACAGATCTTTTCAGAGATGATGACAATTGCATGGTTCTTCTTTACCGCGTCGCTCAGATAACGTAACTTCTCTAGTACTTCCAATTCATCGTAGCCTGTCTCAGGTGAAATGACCATTTCAGCACCACAGCTGATTGCTGTATACAGGGCAAGGTCACCGCAGTGATTGCCCATAACTTCAACAATGGAGCAGCGATGATGAGAACTTGAAGTATCTCTCAGTTTATCGACATTCTCTACACAAGTATGCAGAGCAGTATCAAAGCCAATCGTAAAATCAGTACCAGGAATATCATTATCAATGGTTCCTGGCAGACCAATACAGTTGATTCCCTTCTTTGTCATCGCAAGTGCACCACGGTACGAACCATCACCACCGATAACAACCAAGGCATCAATGCCTGCGTTCTTCAAATTATTAATACAAGTATTCTGGACATCTTCTTCTTTAAATTCTGGCAGGCGAGCGGAACCAAGTTTTGTACCGCCGCGGTCCAGGATATCAGAAACGTCCGTTCTTTCTAACGGCTGAAAATTACCATCAAGAAGACCTCTGTAACCATCGCGAACGCCGACAACTTCCACGCCATTGTTCAAAGCAATTCTTGTTACAGAACGGATTGCTGCATTCATTCCAGGCGCATCACCGCCAGAAGTAAGAACACCAATTTTTCTTACCATATCCATGCCTCCAAATCACACCTATTTTACCATCATGCGGATATCTTTGAAAGGATAATTCAATACTATTTTCGACGATCTTTTCCTGTAAGCGGTTGAATTTTGCACATTGTTTCGATTCTCTCCAAAATGCGTTCCGCTTTTAGATCATCCTGTGCCCCTTTTGAGGAATACGCAAAATGAACTTTCAGTGTGTCCAGATCACAATTTGATGTAAACCAAGTCGGTAAACCGGCGTCATACCGGGCATTTAACAATGGCAGCAGGATGGAATCGCGGTTCCATTCCGTAACGCTTTCTGCCCCAATATCATCAATGACCAGGAATTTTACATACTGCAACCGATTCAATTCTTGTTTATACTCATTATCCTTGAAAGCCGCATACATTCTTGTACAGAATGAAGGATAGTGGATGAAGGCCACCCGCTCCTTTTTACGTGCATGGTCATTGCATGCCCCGGCAGCTAAATACGTCTTGCCCGTGCCCATGTTGCCATACAGATAGACACTTTGATCTGCTTCACTGCTGGCCAAAGCTGTCGTCACCGCTTTGATATACTCTGCCGATTCATTCGATGCATCAATCTCTTCTAGGGAGACGGTACGCATGTTCTCCGGCAGATCATCCGAGGCATAGTACTTCATATGAGCTTCTTCATTCAGCTTCGTACGCATATACTTGCATGCTTTCTCTGACTTCTGCAGGATACCGTCATATTTGACAGCCATATAGTATCCCTGTGTCTTCTGTCTGCAGAAGGCAAGACCTTTACATCCTACACAAGGTTCAATCCCCTTCAGCCATTCATGCAGTTTCCACGGATACTGATCAATACAGGAAGCAGAAATATCACCGCGCTCAATTAAAGAGCGGATCTGTGGATTCGTACGCAATTGTTCTTTGCATTCTTTTGTCTGCTGTTCCATTTCCTTGATTTTCTCAGGGGTAAATGGAATATTGAAATTAGCCTTTTCCATTGTTCCGACGTTCCTTTATCTTTCTCTGCATTTCCTGTAATTCTTCGATATCCTTGTTGGTTGCCTGTGCTTCTGAAATGCCATCTTGCTTCTGTTTCTTCATATATTCCGGAACTTCAATCTTTGCCGGAATACGGCCGCTCTTTACGGTCTGCAGTTTCTTCTTTGTTTCCAGCAATGCCTGTTCCTTTGTTTCGATGCCATCTCTCGCCCATTCCGATGCCACCATATCAACAAACTTTGGTGATAACCGGTTCTGCGATACCTGCAGGATATATTCCAGCATGATGTTGATCACAGTATTGGAGAAATGCATGTCCATCGCCAGATGTTCCACCAGCTTCTTATCCGTATACGAGACAGGCAGACCATTCTGCTTGGACTGCAGGAAAGAGACCGGTGACAGATCATAGGTATCCTTGTTCTCGGTAACATCACTGACAGCTCTCGCCGCCTTGACCTTGAGCTTCTCACTGTCAAACTCCATCGTACTTAAGCGAATGCATTCTTTGATCAGAATGATCATCCGGTCTACGGACAGACCGTAAATTGTAGCTAAACGGCCAATCAATGCTAAGTTCTCCTGAGTGCGCAGAACGACCGGGAAGGTCAGATTCGTACACTTTGCTAAGAATCTTTCATAGTCGAAATGAATCGTTGTATCCTCCGTACTGAAGACATAATTCGGTTTCACTTCAATATAAGGAATACTGCGGTCATAATCTTCATTCTTTAAGTTTTTGACAGCATGTGTAATATCCCGATATCCTTGTACCGATACCGTGCCACCGGCCGCACGCGTCACAGAGATCTCACTCTGTGCCTGCCCGACAGCTTTTAAATAACGAGACATATAAAAACCATTGCTGGTAAAGTCCTGACTGCTCAAAGGCAGATTCAAGACATAGATATAATTGTTCTTAGTCTCGCTCTCCTTGATATACGTGCGCATCAGCATATATTCTTCCAGCTTTGCACAGGCAATGGAGAAAGTACCGCTCGGAATCCCCGTCAACGTAAAGAGACGCTGAAAGGAATCCTGACCATGCGGATTCTGTGCTTCCGCTGCCAAAGTCAAATAAACAAGTACGGCATCACTGCCCAGCAAAGGCTGATACAGCGTCATCAATGTATTAAGTGCTTCCTGTGAGACACCGTGACGGCATTCACAACGATACGTGTCTTTCGCTTTCACTTCCATGACGGGTCTCCTTTCTTAACTGACCAACCCAGAGATTGATCTGCTGTTCTAATTCTTTCCGGTCGCCGTCGTTGACAAGAACGTAGTCGGCTTTTTCTTTCTGTTTTTCTGGATCCATCTGAGATGCATACCGCTTTTCTGCTTCTTCTTTTGTATAGCTGCGGTCTTTCATCATCCGGCGGACAGCCTCTTCATGCGAGCAGGTCACCACACAGACTGCATCAAACGTATCTTCCCAATGGGATTCAAATAGCAGCGGTACCTCCGCAAAGACAAGCGGTTTGTCAGCATGGCTCAAGAAAAACTTTTCCATGCCCTTCTTTACAAACGGATGAACAGCATGATTCACTGCAACCCGTTTCTCTTCATCATCAAAAATCAAAGATGCCATTTTATGTGCATCAATATCCCTGTTGTCATCCAGCACGTCACTGCCAAGAATCTTCACTAGCTGCTCGTAGCATTCACTGCCTTGATGAAGACTGATCTTACTGTAATTGTCCGCGTTGAATACCGGCATGCCTCTCCGTTTCAATGAGATGGATACCGATGATTTTCCCGATGCAATTGTACCTGTAATTCCAATCTTCTTCATGAAATTCCTTTCGTTTTCAGTGCTGACAATGCGGGCAGTAATAACTGCTTCTCCCGCCGATATATTTTACTTCGATATTGCCGCCGCATCTACCACAGATTTTCTGCATATGTACGGTGCAGGATGTCTGGAACCTGCCGGTGACCCCTAAGGAAGAGGTATATGAGCGAATAGTCGTTCCTCCTGCCCGAATGGCTTCTTTCAGGATTCTTTTCGTGTGATACGCAATATTTTCTTCATCCTTGCGGGTAATCCGGGCACAGGAACGTCCTGGCCGCAGCCCGCAGGCCGCCAAAATTTCATCCGCATAGATATTGCCAATGCCTGCTGTAAAGCTTTGATCCAGCAGCATGGACTTCAGCGGTGTCTTCTTTCCTTTGCGGAAAGCATGGATATAATCGGCATTGAAGGCATCATCGAATGGCTCTGGACCCAATTGTTTAAAGGTTCCAAAGTCATAATCCAAAGGCAGGATCTCCATCCGGCCAAATTTTCGGGTATCATTGTAACGAAGCTGCGTACCGTTATCCAGATCAAAGACAACATGCATATGCTTCGTTAATGGTTCTTTTGGATCTTGAATGTAATACTTTCCTTCCATGCGTAAATGCGACAATAGTGTGACATGATCCATGCGGAAAATCAGATATTTTCCACGACGTTCAAATTTGCGGAAGGTCTCGCCTTTCAGCTTCTTTTCAAACGCTCTTGGATCGCCGTTGATGATCTTGTCATAACGGACTGTCACTTTAGTAATCTTCCGATTTTTAATCTGCCGTTCTAATGTGCGGACGACCGTTTCAACTTCTGGCAGTTCCGGCATTATTTCGCCTCGTACCAATCATGGCCAACCGAGCATTCTGCCGTGAGCGGTACTTTCAGGCTCATTGCGGATGTCATGCCGTCATCAATCAGCTTCTTCATTTGTTCGATTTCATCTTCCGGCACATTGAAGATCAGTTCATCGTGTACCTGCAGGATCATCTTTGACTTTACCCCAGCCTCTTTCATCGTCTTGTGGATATGGATCATCGCAAGCTTGATCAGATCTGCTGCCGAGCCTTGGATTGGTGCATTCATTGCCGCCCGTTTACCAAACTCCTTGATCATGTGATTCTTATCATGGATCTCTGGTATATCTCTGCGGCGGCCGCAGATGGTCGTCACATAGCCATTCTCTTCACAGTCTTTAACAACTGAATCCATATAGCGACGGATACCTGGATACTTCTCATAATAGGTATCTATGAAATCCTTTGCCTCCGCACGAGACGTTCCTAACTGTTCCGCTAAGCCAAAATCAGAAATACCGTAAACAATACCGAAGTTCACGACCTTCGCTCTGCGCCGCATTAAAGATGTTACATCCTCTTTCTTAACACCGAACACATCCATAGCTGTCTTAGTATGGACATCAATTCCGCTCTTGAACGCATCGATCAGTCCCGGTTCATCCGCCATATGTGCCAACATCCGCAGCTCTATCTGGTGATAATCGGAAGAAATCAATACACATCCCGGTTCCGGGACAAATGCTTTTCGTATTTCTTTGCCTTGCTCATCGCGGACACTGATGTTCTGCAGGTTCGGTTCCGAAGAGGATAATCTTCCGGTCTGAGTAGCACATTGGTTATAGATGGTATGGATCTTGCCATCTTTCCAGATATATTTCTTTAATCCTTCCGCGTAGGTGCTGTAGATCTTGGATAACTTCCGATATTCCAGCAGATGTTCAATGATCGGATGCACACCGACAAGTTTCTCCAGCTTATCCGCTGCGGTGCTCCGCTTCTTGCCTGAAGGCAGCGCAAGATCATCATAGAGAACATCCCCCAGCTGTTTTGTGGAATTAATATTGAATGTCTTCCCCGCTTCTTCATAAATGAGATTCTGCAGTTCTTCAATGCGGGCACCCGTCTCTTTAGCAATCCGGTCCAGCACATGGATATCACAATCGATGCCATCCCGTTCCATCTCATAGAGAATGGATGTCAGCGGCATCTCCATATTGCGGTAAAGATCCATCATGTCATATTCTTTGATCTTGGCAATGGTCTCATCGTACAGCGTATGAATATTTACAGCATTGGCACAGGCAAAATCCCGCTGCAGATTCTCATCGACAAACAGGATTGGCTTATTGGCTTTGCCATAGACATCTTCATAGGAGACTTCTGTGCTCAGCTGATAGTGTTCCATAATCTTATCGGTACTCGTCAGCGTGCTGTCAGCTAAAGACGCAAGGATCATCGCATCATCATGGAAGGCAATTTCAATGTCTGCATGCTGCAGCAGATGCATGGCACGTTTGACATCATAGCCTGTCTTATGCGGTTCCTGTGTTTTCAAATATTCTAAAAAATCAGCATCTTTCTTCAGATCATCCAACGAAATATAATACGTACCCTTTTCACTGTTGACGCCAAAACCATGGATCTCCGCATTTACAAAAGATTCTTGATTTTCATCCAGATAGAGGAACGTCTCTGTCTGCAATACCGAAGCAGGTATCTTCGCAACCCGTTCAAAGGAAGTCGTACCAATTTCTACTACAGGTTCACTTTCAGAAATCTGTGTCAAAGCAGCCGTATCTTCATACTTTTTTGCAAGCATGTTCATATCCAAAGAGCGCAGGTATTTTACCAGGTTTGCATAATCCGGATGGAACATGCAGTCTTCCATCGTAAAGTTCAACTCCACATCTCTTTTGATGGTTGCTAACTTCTTTGACAACTCCGCGTTATCATGATTCTCCTGGACCTTCTTGCCTAAAGCACCTTTAATTTCTGTATCATGTGCAAGAACGCCTTCCACCGAACCATACTGTGTCAATAATTTGACAGCTGTCTTTTCACCAACGCCAGGGATACCAGGATAATTATCACTTGTATCTCCCATGAGCCCTTTTAGATCAATGATCTGGATTGGTGTGATGCCCATATCTGCCTCAATCTTTTCCGGAGTCATCACATCCATTTCCGTAATGCCCTTTTTCATCAGCAAGACAGACGTTGTATCATCCACCAGCTGCAGCATATCGTGATCACTGGTCAGAATATAGGTCTCATAATCTGCCGCATCCTTAGAAGCTGTGCCAATCAAGTCATCTGCTTCAATATTCGGCATCTCGACCCACTTCAGCTGATAGGCATCACAGAAATCACGGATCAGGCCAAACTGCGGCACCAGATCTTCCGGTGTCTCTTTTCGACCGCCCTTATAGTCCGCATAGATCTCATGACGGAATGTATGCTTGCCGGCATCAAAAGCGACCAGGACTGCATCCGGCTTCACCGTATCAATCGCCTTCTGGATCATCGAGATAAATCCAAACACCGCATTGGTCGGAATCCCTTTGGATGTGGTCATTGGTCTGCCATAGGCCGTTGCATAATATGCTCGGAACAGCATGGAATTGCCGTCTGTTAATAAGAACTTTTTCATTGAAGCCTCCTATTCATCACTGATTACTTTGCAAGTGGAATGTCCTGAGCCTGGATGGTTTCCAGCTGTGCGAGGTTCTCGTACATGATGGAAAGATAATCTTTTCCATTCTGCTGTTGCGATACCGTCAATGCACTGAGATTGGAAAGATCCACCTCCGTCAGATTCAGATCCTTTTGGACCTGATGATACAAAGCAGTCATGTCTTGATTCATATTAGATTCGTAGACAATGTATTTCACACCGTCTGCCTTGATCTCTTTTTCAATTACATTCAGCTGTTCCGCAGTCGGCAGAACACCATACTTTGACAGGATCAGCGGATATACCTGGAACCCATACGTTTTCTGCCAATTGCCAAAGCTTGCGGTCATCGTCACAAAAGAAATAGTCTTTTTTTCTTCCTGCAGTGATGCAGCATATTCCTGATATTTCGCATCCAGATTGATCAGCTCAGTTTCCAGCTTTTGATAATTCTCATCATACACATCGCCGTCTTCCGGTCTTGTCTGTTTCAGCCAGTCGCGGATATTTCCTGCCATGCTCAGCATCGCAATGGGATCATTCCACAAGCAGAGATCCTTCGACGTTGTATCAATACTGTTGAAGATACTTCCTTCGTAATATGGAGATTCTGTAAACGTGATTTCACCGTCTTTGATTTCCTGCCGGTAACGAGCAAAATCATAAACTGCATTTAAAGAAGACAGATCTTTTTCCACGACACCGCTGTCCAGGATTGCCTGCTGTGCAACACTAAGGTATGGTTCGAGATTGCCAATATGGAAAAATGCCTTGGATGTCTTCAACACATCTTTATAGTTGGAACGCAGGGTTGCACATGGAACAACAACAGGTGCCGATTCCTCTTGGACCGACACCGTTGTAAGGGTATTACCGGATAGGACATTTAACAGCCAGCCGATAGGATAGATTGTATAGGCAACACTCTTGCGGCTCGGTGTGCAACCATGCAAAAGAGGAAGGCACAGAGCAGCTGCAAGCAGCACCTTTGTAGCCTTTCTCATTCTTGGACTTCCTCATTTTCTGGTACTTCATGATCTTCATGATAGCGAAGAATAATCACCCGCAGTGCAAGGAACACCGGAATGGCAATGATGACACCGACACTGCCAAACAGGCAGCCGCCGGCGAATACACTGAAGATTGCCCATAAAGGTGTGACATGCGTGTTATGTGAATGCACGAATGGTGCCATGACATATTCATCCGTACTGCTGAGAATGCAGATCATGATCACTAAGAAGATCACATTTCCAGTCGGCAGTGATAATGCCGTAAAGATCCCGATGACATTTGCAATGGTCGGACCAATGTATGGCACAATCAAGGACAGCGCTGTAATCAAGCCCATGATCAGCCAGTCCTGATGTCCAACCAGCAGATATAAGACAGAATATTCAATAAAGTGCAGTCCAATCAGAATCAACAAAGAACGAATATAAGAACTCTCTTCGACATTGATTGCGAAGACAATATCATAAACACGCATAGAAATCCGGCGGGAGATCCGTGCAACCCCAGCACGCAGTTTTTCCCAGCCAAAGCACATAAAGATGGAAGCGACAATCGCAATGATAGAATTCGCCAGATAGGATAATGCCGTACTGACAATATTCGGCAGGTTGTCAGAAACATCTGGAAGCAGCTTCTTCACCGCGGTCAATGCATCCACACCTTCATTCAGGAAACTGTCCATGAAGCCCGAAGCACCGTCAGAAGACAATGCCGCAATCCGGTCTTGGATCCACTGCATGCCGCTGATCATACTGTTGATGAAAGCTCCGGCACGATTCATGATCATTGGCACCAAGCTGGAGACCAGCCATACCAATAGCAGAAGAATCAGTACATATAAAACAGGAATCGTAATTTTTCTTGAGATGCCATGGCTCTCAAGTTTACGAATTGGATTCCGCAGGATATACGCAATCACAAAACCAATGACAAAAGGACTGATGACTGCCCAGATCTTACTTAGGATGCCCAGCCAGATACCGCTTGTTGCTTGAAATAACCAGACAATTCCCATGACTAAAATAATCTTGATTAAGTTTCTTAAGGATAAATCACGGTCTATCGTGTCATTAATACGGTCAACAAGTTTCATACAATACCTCTGCGTCTATTTTATCATTTATTGTCCAACTCTTCTATCATCTGCTCAATAATTCCCGCACGAGCAAAGGAAAACCACGAATTTTGAGTGATTATGAGGTGATCGTCCACATGAATTCCCATCATAGCGGCTGTTTTGATCATCAAAGAGGTCACGCTCAGGTCAGATTGGCCCGGTTCCAGACTGCCGCCTGGATGATTATGGACAATGATCATACTGACTGCGGACTGACGCAGAGCCTCCCGTAATACATCTCTTGGGTATACGTGGCTCATATTGACCGTTCCCACAAACATCGTTTGACACGATAGGATGTGATGGCAGTTGTCCAAATAAACAACCAGGAACTTCTCCTGGACACTGGGACCGATTTCTCTTTGAAGCCACTGAATCAAATGTTCCGGTTCCGCAATCACATCCTCCTGCCGTGCCTTCTCATACAAACTACGTTTGCATAATTCCATACAGGCAAGCAGTTCTACTGCTTTAGCATCTGAAATTCCTCGAATTTCGCATAATTCCTGCCGGCTCATCCGTTCCAGTCCAGCAATCCCTTTGGATTTGATCAACAGCTGATCGACCACTTCAAATACAGATTCTCCTTTGGCTCCCGTACGTAATAACAGTGCCAGCAGTTCTCTGGTACTGAGTACATTCACACCGAATTGAACTGCCTTTTCACGAGGCCGTTCACTGCCCGGCATTTCTTTGATCATCGACATAAAAA